>Ga0207890_1000033_pt1 | contig 140385 bp, 136 predicted proteins | sample LinPmetageLP48_FD_184059 | JGI IMG/M metagenome (GOLD analysis project Ga0207890, IMG submission 184059) | Marine viral communities from the Pacific Ocean - LP-48 (SPAdes) | ecosystem: Environmental > Aquatic > Marine > Oceanic | place: Pacific Ocean | collected 2011-06-13 | reverse complement strand
TTCTACAGCGTGAACAACTTGTAATTTAAAGCCTAATGAATAATCTCGTTGTGTTCGTTTGAGCGGTGTATTATTTGACTTGGTCATAATAAATCCTAAATGTGTAAACACATTTCAGGACGAGACAAGGACATTAAAAAAGCCTTATTGATAAATCAATAAGGCTTTTTTAATGTGAAATTTTGGGCTTACGCTTTCAAATTACGAACCAGTTTACTCTCGGTATTTACAGACTTACCGGCATGGTCGTAGGTCATTGACGTTGGTGCGCCAATTAATATCTCTTTTAATTGTTTAACACTTAGTTGCGCTTGACGGGCAGCATGAGCATTAACATTATTTTGTTTTTGGCATTGCGCAAGTTGCGTTTTAACTTGGCTTATTAGCTCAGATATTTCAGGATTTTGTGTATCGTTACTGGCAATTAACTTACTTAGCTCTTTATCTAGAGTGCTTAGCTTAGTTAAAAAAGACATTTTTTGTTGGGCAATTTCTTTTAAACCAGCACCTCGTCGTGAGGCAATAGCAGTAAGCTCATCGTTTAATAGCGTGTGTAAAGAGTCTAAACAACTTACTTGTTGGTTTAGCTTTACGCTAATTAAACTATTATGATCAGCCATACACGTTAAACTCAAAATCAGCTAAATTTTTAGCAAGCTTTTCACTGTCTACTTGGTATTTACCTTCAGTTATTGCTTTTTTTAGCTCAGCAACTTTATCGCTGTCAAAGCCAGGCGATTGCTGTGCTTTATCTTGAAGCGTTTTTAATTGCTGCGCTTGCGGCGTTAAACTTACAGAATCACTTGCAGCTTTAGGCGAAGGGGCCTGAGCAGCTTGTGTATTTGCGTTATCTTTTTTTAAATCAACTTGTTGCTGCTTTGCATTTGTTAACGCATTAGCTTGTTGATTACTGCCATTAACTTGATTAACCATAATAATAAACCCGTATATTACCCAACTTATGCCATGTTATCGGCATATACGTAGGATACTTTAGTATAAATCTAAATTAAATATTCACCTGAACAGACTCTACACCATCTACTCGCGCATTTAAAACTTTACCTGATTTTTTGTTTTTTATTTGTATCTGTTCGCCCAAAGTACCGTCTTCTAAAGCAATACCTGTGGTTTTAATTCTAAGACCCCTCAGGTTTGCGTAAATATTAACAGAGTCACCTTTACACACCATGCAAATTTGGTTTAGTAATACTGGCATACCACTTCTAATATTTCGTTTACTTCTACTACCTATTAGCATTGTGGGATCATCTAAGTACTGTATTCGTACAAAGTGAGTTGGTTTCATTTCAATACTTAAATGCGATTTAGTTATTACTTCACCGCGGGTTAAATTAGTAGTGGCAACAACAACTGGGGCCATTTCAACAACTCTTACATGAACGTATTGAGCCCACGTTTGAGCATCATTGCACTTGGCTTGTAAGGTTACTTGGCGGTTAAATGGTGGCTCATCGGATGTTGATAATTCAAGCTCTGTATTACAGACACGATCAGGAATGCGACTGTCTAAAGGCAGAGCACTTAATTGAGTATTAGTATTTTGTAATGTACCAATTTGCTTAGCTATGTAAGCAACGGCCATGTCTTGTAATAAATCTTTACTAAACACTTTAGCTTGCAAAGGGAATACAAAGCACAAGCTAGTAACAAAATAAAAAACACTGTATCTTCTGATTTTTTTTAACAAACTCATAATGTTTCGACTATGCTTATGGTTTCAAACAGGGTATAAATATTTTGCGTCAAAAAGTAGACGCACCCGCGATGTTATGTAGCTTTATAAATAGAAAGCAATTATCGTTCCGTATTATTTGTTTTCTTTAGGAGATTTGAATGGCAGGCATTTTAGACTCAGTAAACCAACGCACACAGTTGGTTGGGCAGAACCGCCTAGAATTACTTTTATTTAAGCTCAGAGGGCGTCAGCGTTTTGGTATTAATGTATTTAAAGTGAGAGAAGTGCTGCAATGCCCTCCACTAACAAGCATGCCAAAATCTAATCCGTATATTCGTGGTGTTGCACATATTCGTGGTCAAACCATTTCGGTTATTGATTTATCAATGGCTGTAGGTGGGCGCCCAATCGACAACATTAAAGACAGCTTTATAATCATTGCTGAATACAATCGCTCTGTGCAAGGGTTTTTAGTGGGCGGAGTTGAACGTATTGTAAATATGAATTGGGAAAAAATAATGCCACCGCCATCAGGCGCCGGACGTTATTCATATTTAACAGCAGTGACCGAAATCGAAAATGAATTAGTCGAGATTCTCGATGTAGAAAAAATTCTCAACGAAATTTGCCCAGTAAACACAGAAGTAAGTGCTGAAGTTGCACAAAGTGGCGATATTCAAAGAGATTTAGGCGAACGTATCGTATTTATTGCAGATGACTCTGCTGTTGCGCGTAATCAAGTTAAACGTGCCTTAGAGCCGCTAGGTGTTCAAACAGAGCTTGCTAAAAATGGTAAGGAAGCTTTAATTAGACTTAAAGAAATAGCAGAGCTTGATTGTAAAAATGATATTACAGAGCGAGTAGCATTACTTATCTCAGACGTTGAAATGCCAGAAATGGACGGCTATACCTTAACAGCTGAAATAAAAGCAGATCCCAAACTTGCACCTTTGCATGTTATTTTGCATACCTCTTTGAGTGGTGTTTTTAACCAAGCGATGATTGAAAAAGTAGGGGCAGATGACTTTATTGCTAAATTTAACCCAGATGAATTAGCAACAGCGGTTAAAAAGTGGGTTCATTGTGATTAACAAAAATAGGTGCTACTAACTTGAATAATAAAGATTTGCAGCAAAGTGAATACGACCAGTTTCGTTCGTTTTTAGAGCAGCAATGCGGCATTGTTTTAGGTGAAAATAAACAGTATTTAGTTAAAAGCCGACTTGCTCCGTTAATGACTCGATTTAATGTGGGATCTTTATCGGAATTGGTTAGTAAAACTCTCGGGCCTCATGAGCGGCAATTAAGAGCCGCCGTGGTTGATGCAATGACCACAAACGAAACTTTGTGGTTTAGAGATCAATACCCATTTGAGTTGCTCCAAAACAAGCTTTTCCCTGAATTTAAAGACTTAAGAAGACCTTTAAAGATTTGGTCTGCTGCCAGCTCGTCAGGCCAAGAACCTTATTCAATAGCTATGTCGGTTGCTGAATTTAGTGCTAAGCAACCAGGTGTGCTTCGTATGGGGGCACAAATTATTGGTACCGACATATCTAATACCATGCTTGATATGTGTAAAAATGCAGAGTATGACGCGCTGGCACTCGCCAGAGGGTTATCTGCAGAGCGTCGTAAAAAGTTTTTTAAAGACAGCGGCAACGGTATGGCGCAAGTAAACGATACAATAAAAAAACAAGTTAGTTTTAGGCATTTAAATCTGCTTGATTCTTACGCGTTAATGGGCAAGTTTGATATTATTTTTTGCCGAAATGTACTAATTTATTTTGCGCCTGAAATAAAAGCTAAAATTATTAACCAGTTTGCACAAGCGTTAAATCCAAACGGTTACCTATTTTTAGGCGCGTCAGAGTCCCTAACTGGCCTCAGTAATGAGTTTGATATGGTTAGGTGCAACCCTGGTATTATTTACCAAAAGAAGTAATTAAGCTAACTTCCTTCCCTAAAACGACGCACCTAGCGTCGTTTTTCTATTTAGATACATAGCCTTATGAAAATATAGCACGCCCTAATATTAATGGCTTATTTTTTGCTTTATTAATGGGTAAGTCAATTTTTTGGAGAAGGTTATGGCTATCAGTTTTGATAAAGCATTAGGTGTGCATCCGCAAGCCATGTTGATCCGTTCACAGCGAGCTGAATTAATTGCAACTAATATAGCTAACGCTGATACGCCTGGCTATAAAGCAAAAGATATTGATTTTGCCTCTGCATTAAAAGCGGCAAGGTCAACCCAGCAAAGCGGCAATACTATGGTAAGAACTAATGATAAACACATTGGTGGAGGTACTCATAGTATGGGCAGTTCAGAATCATTTCGTTTGCCAAATCAATCAGATACCGGTGATGGTAACTCGGTTGATATACAAGTGGAACGAAACTTGTATACACAGAATGCTATGGAGTATCAGGCCAGCTTGCAATTTTTAAGCGGCAAATTTAAAGGCCTGAATAAAGCTCTCGGTAGTCAAGGATAAAAATTATGAGTTTATATAATGTTTTCGATATTGCAGGTTCGGGTATGAGCGCACAAAACGTTCGCTTAAATACTACAGCTAGTAATATTTCTAATGCTAATACCATTAGTTCATCTCAAGACAAAACGTACCGAGCGCGCCAACCTGTATTTGCGGCTGAGCTAACAAAGGCTTCAGCATCAGTAAGTAACCAGCAGGGCTCCGCAGTTGGTGTTAAAGTTTTGGGCATTGTTGAAAGCGATGCACCATTACAAATTGAATATAACCCAAACCATCCAAGTGCGGATGAAAATGGCTATATCTATAAACCCAACGTTAATGTTGTAGAAGAGATGGCAAATATGATTTCTGCCTCTCGTTCTTACCAAACAAACGTGCAAGTTGCTGATGCAGCTAAGCAAATGCTAAGTAAAACACTGTTGCTAGGGCAGCGGTAACCGAGGGTAGGTTATGAGTAACGATATTAGTACATCTTCATCCTATTTAGACTCTATACGCTGGCAAGAGCAACAAGTTGCTACCAGTGATAATGAGAGTGATGCGTTAACACAAGAAGACTTTTTCTCTTTGTTAACTCAGCAATTATCGTATCAGGATCCCAGTAACCCTGCGGATAATGACCAAATGATTGCTCAAATGACTAGCTTTACGATGGCGCAAGGGATTACAGATTTAAATACTAATTTTGAATCTTTAGCCTCTTCAATGACATCTAATTCAGCACTGCAAGCATCTACACTTGTAGGCAAACAAGCTTTACTAGAGTCAAACACCCTGGATTTAAATGAAACAGGTGATGCCAGAGGCTCTGCAGTGGCAGAAGAAGCCGTTGATAACTTAAAAATTAAAGTTACTGATGCATCAGGTCAGCTAGTAAGAACTATTGATATGGGTTCTCAGCCAGCAGGTGCGGTACGTTTTGCGTGGGATGGTAAAAATGAAGCTGGTGAGCGTTTACCTGAAGGTGAATACTCAGTAACCGCCGAAGGAAGTACTGATGGTGAATTTTCAAGCTTACCCATTGCTACGTTCAAGAACATTGAAAGCGTTAATATTAATGGCTCAAGTGGCATTATTATTAACACTAAAGAAGGTGCGGTTAGGCTGACAGACGTCGCAGAAATCGCGTAATAAATTTTAATTATACTTCGCCTGTCAGCAGGCTAAATATTAACAGGTTAGAGGTGAATTATGAGCTTCAATATTGCATTAACTGGCTTAGCTGCCGCACAAAAAGATTTAGACGTAACTGCAAATAACATTGCAAACGTTAATACTACAGGTTTTAAAGAGTCACGCGCTGAGTTTGCCGATGTTTACGCATCGTCAGTATTTAGCTCTGGTAAGACTAAAAATGGTGACGGTGTGCAAACAACCATGGTTGCGCAGCAGTTTCATCAAGGCTCACTACAATTTACAAATAACTCACTTGATTTAGCAATCACTGGTGAAGGTTATTTTGCGATGACAGACGATTTATCTTCGCAAGATTTAACATATACACGTGCAGGTGCATTTAAGCTTAACCAAGATAACTTTATGGTTGACGCAAAAGGTAACTTTTTACAAGCATTCCCTGTTGATTCATCTACAGGTGATACAACGTCGGTAAGTTTGAGCACAACAAACCCAATTCAAATCCCTGATTCGTCTGGTTCACCTCGCGCAACAGAAAATGTATTTTTGTCGTTTAACTTAGATGCAACAGCAGATGCTCCGGGTATTGCTTTTGACCCAACATCTAGTGGTACTTATAACTCATCTACGTCAACAACGGTATATGATTCACTAGGTGAACCACATATTTTACAGTACTTTTTTGCTAAAGAAGATGATGCCGCAGCAGGTGGTACAGATAACAGTTGGGAAGTATACGCAACACTCGATGGCAAAGTAGTTGATGCCACAACTGGCGGAGAACAAACCGCGCCTTATACACCACTTACCACCCTTGGTTTTAACTCAAGTGGTTTACCATCAACAACAGGTGGTGCAGCAAATACAAATACAACTACTTTTGATGAAATACTACTACCAGCGGGTTCTGGTACTGGTTTATCAACATTACTAGACAATGGTGCAACTTTCCCTGGTACTGGTATTGAGCTTAACTGGCGCGATGAAAATAACACAGCTGGACGTATTCCAACTCAGTATTCAAGTGGTTTTGAAGTAAAAGCACTCGATCAAGATGGCTCAACAGTAGGCCGTTTAGCCGGAATTGATATAGGAACAGACGGTAAAATTGTCGCTTCTTACAGTAATGGTGACTCAACATTCCTAGGCCAAGTGGCTATGGTACGTTTCCCAAATTCACAAGGATTATCACAAGTGGGTGATACAAGCTGGAAGCAAAGTATTGATTCAGGTGAACCTGTAGCGGGTGAAGCCGGTTCGGGTACGTTTGGTGGAATTAACTCATCAGCGCTTGAGCAATCAAATACTAACCTTACAAACGAGCTTGTAGACTTAATTACTGCACAGCGTAATTACCAAGCAAACTCACGTGCGCTTGAAGTTAACTCAACTATTCAGCAAAGTATTTTGCAGATTCGATAAGCTAAACCCCATTAAATATATTAGGCTGCATTTTTGCAGCCTTTTTTATAAGTCCTCTTTGTAAGCCCTTCTGAATACCTCTCAATGTTGCGTCAAATTTAATCTGGCACCTATTTTGCATTTATAAGTTCAGAGATTTTTTATGTGAGTCGATACTATGGACAAAATGGTCTACATTGCGGCCTCTGGCGCTAAGCAAAGCCTACAAGGGCTTGCGCTTAAAGCCAATAATTTGGCGAATGCAAATACAACAGGATTTAAAGCTGACTTTGCCCAGGCGCGTTCTATGCAAGCGTTTGGCGAAGGTTTGCCTACACGTGTATTTTCAATGCAAGAGCGTCCGGGTTCAAACATGGTATCGGGTGGCATTGTTCAAACCGGGCGAGACTTAGATATCGCAATGAGCGATAACGCATGGCTTGCTGTGCTAGATGCCTCCGGTAATGAAGCTTACACAAAAGTGGGTACGTTAAACGTTACAGCTCAAGGCATGCTCGTAACCAGCCATGGTCGTCAAGTTATTGGCGAAGGGGGACCTGTTATTTTACCCGTCCCAGTCGAAAAAATAGGGTTTAGCCAAGATGGCGCTATTCAAGTTCGACCACAAGGCGCTCCCGCTAACTTTTTAGAAGAAATCGACACGCTTAGAGTGGTAGAAGCAAATAGCTCACAGCTCGAAAAAGGTAACGACGGTTTATTTAGACCAAAAGCAAATGTAACAGTAGATACCTCTGCCAATGTAAAAGTTTTAAGTGGTTCGCTTGAAATGTCGAATGTGAACCCGGTTCACGAAATGGTCGACATGATAAGCCACCAGCGCCAATTTGAATTACAAGTGAAATTAATGAAAACAGCTGAAGAAATTGACGAGCGTCAAGATCAGTTATTACGCATAGTTTAACTTTAAAGTGAGGACACGATTATGAATCCAGCATTGTGGATCAGTAAAACGGGGCTAGACGCTCAACAAACCGATATATCGGTTATCTCAAATAATTTAGCGAATGCGAGTACCGTAGGTTACAAAAAAAGCCGCGCTATATTTGAAGATTTACTTTATCAAAATATTAATCAACCAGGTGGTCGTTCATCGCAAGATACCGAAATGCCGTCGGGCTTAATGTTAGGTGCGGGTGCTAAAGTTGTAGCTAACCAAAAAGAGTTTACGCAAGGCAACATGTTGACCACCGAAAACTCACTAGATTGGATGATTTCTGGCGAAGGTTTTTTTGAAGTACTGCAACCTGATGGCAATATTGCTTACTCGCGCAATGGTCAGTTTACTACTGATGGCGATGGACGAATTGTAACATCGGGCGCAGGTTACGTTATTCAGCCAGAAATGAATGTACCAGATGACGCGCAATCAATTACGGTTTCGCAAGACGGCGAAGTATCTGTACGTGTTGCAGGCCAAGCCGATAACGTTGTAATTGGTCAGCTGACTATTAGTGACTTTATTAATCCATCGGGTCTTGAGCCAATTGGTCAAAACCTTTATACCGAAACTGCTGTAAGTGGTGCGCCTGTACAAGGTAATCCTGGTGTTGAAGGGTTAGGTAGTATTATTCAAGGCTCACTCGAAACATCTAACGTAAATGTGACTGAAGAGCTGGTAAATCTAATAGAAACTCAGCGTATTTACGAAATGAACTCAAAAGTAATTTCGGCCGTTGACGAAATGATGAGTTATATCAATCAACAGCTTTAATAGAATAGGGGGAATTATGCGTAATATTATTTTATTTGCAGCGGGCACATTATTTTTAAGTGGCTGTATGTCTACGCAAAATAGTGAGGTAGTGCAGGACGACCCTTACTACGCACCTATGTACCCCGAGCCTATTTTAGAGCCGCTGGTAGCCACAGGTTCACTGTTTAATACTCATACATCAAACGACTTATATTCTGATAAAAAAGCGCTACGTACTGGCGATATAATTACGGTTAAATTGCAAGAGTCTACTCAAGCAACAAAAGCCGCTAAAACAGAAACAGACAAAGAAACTGACGCAAGCTTAGACCCAGTGATTGGCTTAGGTGGTCTACCTGTAAATATAGGTGGCGATAGTATTCAGTTTGGTATAGGTAGTGATTCGTCGTTTACGGGCGATTCAAAATCTAACCAATCAAACAGCTTAGTGGGCGATATTTCGGTTAATGTAATGCGCGTTTTACCTAACGGTAATTTAGTTATACGCGGCGAAAAATGGCTAACGCTTAATACCGGTGAAGAGTTTATTCGTTTAGAAGGGCTAGTACGCCCTCAAGACGTAAGCGCCGATAATACGGTTGAATCAAATCGTATTGCTAATGCACGTATTCAATACTCAGGTAAAGGGCAAACGCAAGAGGCGCAAAGTCCTGGTTGGCTTACACGTTTCTTTAGCAGTTCGCTGTTTCCATTTTAGAGGGTAACAACATGAATAGCCTTAAAGCTTTATGTTTAGTTGTGTTATTAGGTTGGCAGTTTACTGCCAATGCTGAGCGCATAAAAGATGTGTCTATGGTTGAAGGTGTACGCTCTAACCAATTAGTCGGTTATGGCTTAGTGGTTGGTTTACCGGGCACCGGCGAGCAAAACTCATACACACAACAAAGTTTTAGAGGCATGTTGAACAGCTTTGGTATTACGCTACCTTCAACTCAAAGTCCTAAAATTAAAAATGTTGCCGCTGTTGCTGTACATGCAGAATTACCTGCATTTAGAAAACCCGGGCAAACAATAGATATTACGGTTTCTTCTATTGGTAGTGCAGGCAGTTTACGTGGAGGTACTTTACTACAAACTTTTTTAAAGGGTGTAGACGGTAACGTGTATGCAATTGCACAAGGTAGTTTAATTGTTGGTGGCTTAGGTGCACAAGGTCTTGATGGTAGTAAGGTTGTAATTAACACCCCTACAGTTGGTCGTATACCAAATGGTGCAACAGTTGAACGCACAGTAGAAAGCCCATTTATGCAAGGCGATTACATTACCTTCAATTTAAACCGCCCAGACTTTACAACGGCAAAACGCCTAGAAAAAACAATTAATGACTTAGTTGGCCCAAATAGCGCACAAGCAATTGATTCAGTTTCCATTCGTGTTATAGCACCACGCGATGCATCCCAGCGTGTATCGTACTTATCAACACTCGAAAACTTAGAATTTAAGCCAGCTGACATGGCTGCTAAAATTATCGTTAACTCGCGCACCGGTACAATTGTAATTGGTAAAAATGTTAAGCTTCAGCCAGCGGCTATAACTCATGGTGGCTTAACAGTAACAATTGCAGAACAACAAAACGTGTCACAACCAAATCCGCTAGCAAACGGTGATACAGTTGTCACGCAGCAAAGTATTATTGATGTAAACCAAGACGACTCTCGTGCCTTTGTATTTAATCCAGGCGTAAGCCTTGACGATTTAGTTCGCGCAATTAACGAAGTAGGCGCAGCGCCTGGTGACTTAATGGCTATTTTAGAAGCACTAAAAGAAGCTGGCGCAATTAACGGACAGTTGGTTGTTATATAAACAACCCAGGCCAATAAATAACGTATTACTTAAGCCCTATATTTTTGAAATTAGGGCTTTTTATTTACAGCAACTTAAGTTTATTATTTTTATCTCCCTTGTTTTATCGGTAGTGGCTCAATTTTTGCATTTTTAACTGCATTATTCATTTTGTGTCAAAAAGCCGATGGAAACTAATCACCTCGATAAACAAAACTTTTTTGATTTAGGCAACTTAGATTCACTTCGTAAAGAAGCCTTAACGAGTGGCGATGCATCAACTGATGCCTCTAAAGCTGCGCTCAAAAAAGCGGCCGCACAATTTGAAGCTATTTTTACGCAAATGTTGCTCAAAGGAATGCGCAAAGCTAACGAAGCGTTTGAAGACAAAGACAGCCCATTTAATTCAAGTGGCGTAAAGTTTTTTGAAGAAATGCACGATCAGCAACTTTCAACAGAGCTTTCATCAAATGGCTCGTTAGGCCTTGCCGATTTAATTGTTCAGCAGTTATCGCCTGAGTCTAAAAACTTTATGCCAGGCTCTGTGCTTAGAACAACCAACGATATTTTTAGCGATACGCAAGTCGGTTCTGCTCTTCCTCATGAGCAAAAAAATAAGCAACCCGATCTTATCGTTAATAACACTAAAGCCGATATTGCTGAGCCTAAAGTCGATACTACAGAGTCTAAAGCTGATAGCCCAACATTTAAAAATGCAGAAGAGTTTGTAAGTTCAGTGTGGGAACACGCTAAAACTGCAGCGCAAAAAATTGGTTTAAATCCTGCGGTAATGGTTGCACAAGCGGCACTTGAAACTGGTTGGGGTAAGCACATTATTAATAAAAATGACGGTGGCAGCTCAAATAACTTATTTAATATTAAGTCAGATAAAAGCTGGGAAGGCGATAAAGCAAGCAAAATAACGCTTGAGTTTGAGCAAGGCACACCCGTTAAAAAACAAGCCAGCTTTAGAGCCTACGATTCAATTAAAGACAGCGTGAATGACTTCGTTGATTTTTTAACACAAAACCCACGCTACAAAGAAGCATTACAAAATACAGCTAAACCAAACGACTTTTTAGATTCATTACAAAAAGCAGGTTATGCAACCGATCCAAATTATGCCAACAAAATAAAACAAGTGCTCAATAGCAGTCAGCTAAAAGACATTGCGGCAAACGTGATCCGCCAAGGAGTAGAGTAACATGTCGTTTAATTTATTAAACATTGCCAGTTCTGGGGTTAGAGCAAGCTCGGAGCTACTGCAAACGACAAGTAAAAATATCGCCAATGTTAATACAGAAGGCTATGTGCGTGAGCGTACAGAGTTTACTACTATGGTTGACAACCAAGTAGGGCGAGGCGAAACATACCGATTACTAAACGAGTTTGCTCAGTCACAGCTAAATCGTGACACCTCTAATAAATCGTTTTTTAGTCAATTTGTTTTAGAGGCAAATCGGGTTGATAGTTTATTTTCTGAGGAATCAAACAGCTTATCCACAAGTATTAACTCGTTATTTAATAATGTTCAGGAATCGCTTAATCAGCCTTCATCTACTGTTGCTCGCTCGCTGGTGATGACCGATGCTGAAAATCTAGTTAACCAAATGGATAGACTCTCTGGCATTGTTTTCGATCAAAAAAATATTGTAAACGAGCAACTAGATGTATTTACAGACGAAGCAAATGGTTTAATTCAAAAAATAGGTACATTAAACCAAGATATAGCAGCTGTAAACGGCACCAATAACCAAGCTGATGCAAGCTCAACCTTCAATGAACGCGATAAAGCAATACGCGACTTATCAGAGCTAATAGACATTGAAACACTTGATGGCCCAAATGGCGAAAAACTCGTTTTTATGGGCACAGGCGAAGCGGTTGTGATGCAAAATGGATCATTTAATTTATTTTCAATGCGTGGCAATCCTGATCCTAACTTTAAAGAACTTAGGTTGGATGTAAATGGTGGTAAGGCCGTGCCGCTTGAAGTTGATGTATCTAAATTAAAAGGAAAAATTGGCGGGTTACTGGCATTTAGAGACGATGTGCTTGTACCAGCTCAAAACCAAATTGGCCAAATGGGCTTAGCGATAGCTGATGCATTTAATGAACAAAATAAGCTGGGTATGGACGCTAACGGAGAGTTAGGCGGCAATATATTTAATATACCTACAGTAGGTGGTTACGCTTATGCGGCTAATACGGGTAGCTCAAATATGACTGCTACGCTTGAAGCTGGCAAAGGCAGCAAATTGCCTGCAAGTGATTTTATAGTGACCTATACCAGTGCTACAACCGTCGAAATTCAGCCAATAGATAATAAAGGCGAGCCACTAGGCACTCCATCGACAGCCAATATAACCGCAGGGGTTATTGACTCATCTACGACAAGTGATGATTCGTTTGGTTTACAAATTAATGTAACCGGTACCGCAAATATCGGTGATCAGTTTCAAATAAAACTTACCTCAGAGTCGGCAGCAAATATGTCTTTAGCAACCACTCGCGGTGAAGATTTAGCACTTGCAGCGCCAATAAGAACAGCAAACGACATAAACAACATAGGCAATGCTACTATAACGGTTGGTGAAGTAAGTGATGTTACCACAGGTAGCTTTACAACATCACCGGCAGGACTTACAAATGGGCCTATTACCCTTGTTAAAACCGCTAATCTAAACGAATACACAATAAATGATGGTGTAAATACCAGTACTTTTACAGCAGCTACACCGAAAAAAGACATGTTACAGCAAGCAGGTAATGGTTTTGAGTTATATGGCTTTGACTTTGATATTGAAGGCAGCCCTGAAACTGGCGATACGTATACACTTGAGTTTAACGAAGGTGGTTTTGATGATAATCGTAACGGTCAAAAGTTAGCTGGGTTACAACAGGGGGAATTAGTACGCCAAAATGTTGTTGCGGGTGCAAATTCAGACAACCATAAAACATTTAATCAAGCTTATGCAGGGTTAGTAAGTGATATTGGTGTAGTTACAAGTCAAGCAAAAACCAATGGAGATGCGTTTGAAGCGCTCGCTCAGCAATCTGAAGCTTGGTATGAATCGCTATCAGGCGTAAACCTGGACGAGGAGGCTGCAAATTTATTACGTTTTCAACAGTCTTATGCCGCATCTGCACAAGTGCTAGCAACAGCGAGTACTATTTTTGACACTTTACTTGGAGCTACGAGGTAATTATGCGTTTATCAAATAATTTAATGTATCAAAGTAGTTTAAATTCAATTTTGAATAATCAACAAAATGTCAGCAAGGCTCAAGAGCAAGTTAATACCCAAAAACGTGTATTAACGGCATCGGATGATCCGGCTGCGGCTTCTCGCGCGCTTCAATATACCGATAGAATTCAGAGCAATGAGCAGTACAGCAAAAATATCACCATGCTTAATAGCCGCTTGAATATAGAAGAAGGTGCCCTTGAAAACATCAAAGGCGCATTAGAGAGAGCGCATACTTTGACTATTCAATCAGGTAACGGTGCTTATAGTGCCGCTGATAGAGAGGGGCTTGCTGAAGAAATTAAAGCGCTTCAAAGTACAGTACTTGATTTAATGAACTCCAAAACAGAAGACGGGAAATACATTTTTTCTGGCTATCAAGATAATACGCAGACTTACTCATTAGATTCATCTACGGGTTTGTACGTGTATGGTGGCGACCAAGGCCAGCATATGATTAAAATAGCTGAAGGGGTTGATATTAAGTCAAGTGATAATGGGTTTGATGCATTTGAAAAAGTGGACGCCCGGCTAGATGTTGTCTCTAACGATGGTGTTGTGTCGGGCGGTATTACAAGTTCTAAGGTGTATGTAACGGAACAAGGTCAATTTGATACGTTTCATAAAACTAACTATAACCCTGATCCAGCAGCGGCCGTGGGTGCCAATACACTTAATGTGATTACTACGGCGGGAACACCTAATATCTATCAAATAGAGCAAGCAGGGACGATACTCGCAACCGGTAATATTAACGACTCTACTATCAAGTTTGCTGGGATGGAGATAAATGTAACCCCAGTTGCTTCGGGGCAGATTGATATTACGCTTGAAGCACCTAAAAAAGAAAATGTACTTAATTCAATGAGCGAACTTATTGCAGGCCTGACTAATTCTGCGTTAACAGAAGAAGAATTTGAACAAGTTATTGCAGATTCGCTTATTCAAATTACGAACGCGAAAAATAATGTGTCTCTAACTCAAGCAGGGCTGGGTGGGCGAATAAATACAGCAGAAAAAGTACTGCAATCGAATACAGACTTGGATATTAATAACAAATCAGCACGATCTGATTTAGTTGATATAGATATAACAGAAGCAATAACAGAGCTAACCAAACAAGAAACGTCACTTCAGGCATCACAGGCAACGTTTGGCCGTTTGGCTAACTTATCATTGTTTGATTATTTATAAATAAACTCAGAGTAAGGCAATACTTTGCCTTACTCTTTAAAACTCTTCGCTTTAAGTAAACACTCCTTTCAAATAAATCACTTACCTCATAAATAAAAGCACTTTATAAATAATTTTAATGTTGTTTGTATTTATAGATTAATTTAAATTATTTATATTTTAATTTAATAAATTCAATAGATTAAAAAATAAATATGATTTTTTTAAAAAAAAGCTAAAGGATTTTTTCTCTAGACCGATAACTTAATTAACCAAGCACAGCGTTGAAATAACAACCACTGCTTAATCTAGTAAGTTTGAGAGTAAATTATAAGTTTACTTTAGGAGAGACATCATGGCTTTATATGTAAATACAAATGTTAGCGCGTTAAACGCACAAAGACAATTAAACAATTCTGGTAATGCACTTGATACATCATTCCAACGTTTATCATCTGGTATGCGTATCAATAGTGCAAAAGATGATGCGGCAGGTTTACAAATATCTGACCGTCTTACATCACAAGTAAACGGTTTAAATCAAGGTAACCGTAACGCTAACGATGGTATTTCACTCGCACAAACTGCAGAGGGTGCCCTTGATGAAGTAACGTCAATGTTCCAGCGTGTTCGTACTCTTGCACAGCAAGCTACTAATGGCTCAAATACAGATGAAGACCGATTAGCAATTCAAGAAGAAATTCGCTCTTTGTCTGCTGAAGTTAACCGCGTTGCAGAAGATACAACGTTTGGTGGTCAAAATCTTCTTGATGGTAGTTATGATGCTAAGTTTCAAGTAGGTGCAGATGCTGTGCAAACAATCGGTTTTAGTATGCAAAATGTAGGCGGGACTGCTGCTTCAATTAGTGCTAATGGCGGTTTCACCCTATCAGGCATTGCAGGTGTTGCATCTGCAGTGTCAGGTAAAGCATTAGCAGCGAACTTAGTTGGTGTTAGTGAGGCTGGTGGCACCGAAGCAGCAACTGCATACACATTTGCAGCCGAATTTACTGCATCAGGGATTAGTGTTTCTAGTGTAGGTAATGCGCAAGCCGTTTTAGCCGGAATGGATGCAATGATTGCTGTAGTTGACAAAAAACGTGCTGAGTTGGGTGCAGTTCAAAACCGTTTCCAATCAACTATTCGAAACCAGTCAAACATCTCAGAAAACTTATCTGCTGCTAAATCACGAATTCAAGATACCGATTTCGCTTCAGAGACAGCTAACTTAACTAAGATGCAGATCTTACAACAGGCTAGTCAAACAATTTTAAGCCAAGCTAATCAACGTCCTCAGGCAGCACTTAGCTTACTAGGTTAATAGAAAGGTTTATAATTAGATAGGTCAATTTATTGACAAAGTAGAAGTAAAGCGCCTTTGCTTAATGGGGTATTAACAAAGGCGCTATAGGATTTTGCCAGCGGAGGCCTTAATCCAAATCGTTCTAACATTTGTAGAACATATATGTTCTAGCATAAACTATGCCATATTTTATGCTAGTTACCCTCTCTCAAACTTATCAAATAATAAGGCCCTTAACGGGCCTTATCTCTTTATTATACAACTACTGCCTTTACCTGCCCAATTTTAAATCAGAACACACCACACAACGGAACATCGATATTTAATAACCTTTGAATTAAAGTTGGCCTAATGCTTGCTAATATCTTTGTAGGTTTATTATTAACTTACAAAGTGGCAGATAGCTGCCCCTAGGCAGTAAATAGCGCCTACATATCTAGTCACTTTGTCAAATATCCACTTTCTCTAAACGAGACAGTGACTTAACTTTGACAGATAAGAAGAGAGTATATTATGGCTTTATATGTTAATACCAATGTAAGTGCACTTAATGCACAAAGACAGCTTGATAGAAGCGGTGGTGATTTAGATACGTCTTTTAAACGCCTTTCTTCAGGTCTGCGGATTAATAGCGCAGCAGATGATGCTGCTGGTTTGCAAATATCTGACCGACTGCAGTCGCAAATATTGGGTTTGAATCAAGGCAATCGAAATGCAAATGATGGTATCTCTCTAGCTCAAACGGCAGAAGGTGCAATGGATGAAATTACCTCAACATTTCAACGTATTCGAACGCTTGCTCAACAATCAGCTAATGGCTCTAATACCGATGAAGATCGCCTAGCTATTCAAGAAGAGATCCGTCAATTATCTGCAGAGGTAAATCGTATTGCCACCGACACTACTTTTGGTGGTCAAAATTTGCTTGATGGTACTTACTCTGCAAACTTCCAAGTTGGAGCTGATGCCGTGCAAGCCATAGGTTTTAGTATGCAAAGTGTTGGCGGAACAGCGAATTCATTATCAGCTAATGGTGGCTTTACTTTATCAGGTGTTGCAGGTGTTGCATCTGCAGTCTCAGGCAAAGCATTATCTGCGAACCTAGCCGGGGTTAGTGATGCTGGTGGCACAGCTGAGGCAACTACATACGATTTTGCGGCCCAATTTACTGCAACAGGGATTAGCGTTTCTTCTCAAGGTAATGCGCAAGCAGTTTTAGCCGGTATGGATGCAATGATTGCGGTAGTTGATAAAAAGCGTGCTGAGTTGGGTGCAGTACAAAACCGCTTCCAGTCAACGATTCGTAACCAAGCAAATATTTCTGAAAACTTATCTGCCGCTAAATCCCGTATCAAAGATGCTGATTTTGCTATGGAAACTGCTAACTTAACTAAAAACCAGATTTTACAACAGGCAAGTCAAACTATTTTAGGGCAGGCGAATCAGCGCCCGCAGGCGGCACTTAGTTTACTTCAGGGTTAATAAAATTAACGTTAGTAAAAATTAAATACAAATAAAGCTAAAGCTTTTGCTTTAATGGGCGATAAATGAGTTAGAGGACTAAAAATCCAGTACTCTAAATCTCGGATTATAACAGGGTAGGGGTATCCCGTTGTAATCCATCGAACTTTGAAGCGGAGGCTATCATGGCTTTATATGTAAACAGTAATGTGAGTTCTTTGAACGCACAAAGACAATTAAGCAAATCAAGTAATGCATTAGATACATCATTTCAACGTTTATCATCAGGTATGCGTATAAACAGTGCAAAAGATGATGCTGCAGGCATGCAGATTTCAAACCGTTTATCTTCTCAGGTGAATGGCTTGAACCAAGGTAACCGAAATGCAAACGATGGTATTTCACTCGCACAAACAGCAGAGGGTGCACTTGACGAAGTAACGTCAATGTTCCAGCGTGTTCGTACTCTTGCACAGCAAGCTACTAATGGCTCAAATACAGATGAAGATCGATTAGCAATTCAAGAAGAGATTCGCTCATTATCGGCAGAGGTTAACCGTGTGTCAGAAGATACAACGTTTGGTGGTCAAAATCTTCTTGATGGTAGTTATGATGCTAAGTTTCAAGTAGGTGCTGATGCGGTACAAACAATCGGTTTTAGTATGCAAAATATAGGCGGCACTGCTGCTTCAATTAGTGCTAATGGCGGTTTCACCCTATCAGGCATTGCAGGTGTTGCATCTGCAGTGTCAGGTAAAACGTTAGCAGCGAACTTAGTTGGTGTTAGTGAGGCTGGTGGCACCGAAGCAGCAACTGCATACACATTTGCAGCCGAATTTACTGCAACAGGGATTAGCGTTTCTAGTGTAGGTAATGCGCAAGCCGTTTTAGCCGGAATGGATGCAATGATTGCTGTAGTTGACAAAAAACGTGCGGAGTTGGGTGCAGTTCAAAACCGTTTCCAATCAACTATTCGAAACCAGTCAAACATCTCAGAGAACTTATCTGCCGCTAAATCACGTATTCAAGATACCGATTTTGCGCAAGAAACAGCTAACTTAACTAAGATGCAGATCTTACAACAGGCTAGTCAAACAATTTTAAGCCAAGCTAATCAGCGTCCACAAGCAGCGCTATCGCTTTTAGGTTAATTGATTTGAACTATGAGCCACTTTAGACTAAGCAAGTAGGTCAAATGTGGCTTATAGTCTTATTATATGTTTCGAGGGTAGCCGAGATGATTGATTTAAACTCTACACAAAAAACGATAGATGGGCTTAGTGTTGTAAATACATCTATTACTAAAGATGCAGTAAAAGAAGAAAAACTTGAAAAGGGCACTGATTTAACAGCAAGAAAAGCTATTGATTTAAAAAATGCTCAAAATCTTGAAGATCAAGAAAGCAAAAAAGATAAAGATCTGTTTGTCGAAGTAAAAGAAAATTTAGAAAGGCTAAATGAGTATATCCCGGTAACATCGACCAACTTAAGGTTTGAGTTTGATGATGGTGGAGATCTTCCTATTATTAAAGTACTTGATAAAAGTAACGATGAAATAATAAGAGAAATCCCTACCGAAGAGTTTAGGGAAATAGCTAAAGCTTTGGACGAATTTGCCGATAAACTAACTAATAAAGGTTTACTGTTTAATAAAACAGTTTAAGCCGTTTCAGCTATTTAGGATTATATTATGCCTCTTATTACATCTGCGGGTATTGGTTCAGGTCTTGATTTGGAAAGTATTATTTCGGCTTCAGTTGATGCTGAAAATGTACCTAAAATGAATGCTTTTGCAGCGAAGGATGAGGCGCTTCAGGTTGAATTATCAGCAATAGGTGAAGTCAAATCGGCAATGTCTAAACTTCAAGATACAATTGAAAAATTAGCAGACCCTGATAATTTCAACAAACGGATTGCAAGTATAACCCAACCAACAAGTGATGACGGAGACTTGATCTCTGTCACACCTACCTCAGATATCACACCAGGTGATTTTAAAATAGAAGTAGTTGCAATAGCTCAAGGTAGCCGAGCACTATCTGAGGACGGATTATTTGCTACTAATGAAGACGTTGTAAGCGCTTCAGGCGGTACGTTATCCTTTTCAGCAGGCCCAGATAAAACTTTCGATTTAACCTTGGATGCAGGCGCTACTCTTTCTGATTTGCGTGATGCGATAAATAGCTCTGATAGTAATTTTGGTGTCACTGCGAATATTATTAATACGGGTTCAGAAGCCAAGCTAGTTTTGACTTCTTCGGTAACAGGCACTGGAAACGATCTTGTTATTACTAATGATAGCGCTGAACTTGATAGTGTATCCACTGTAGCAAATGCCGGTGGTGCTGGCGGTATTGGTATAGCTGCAGAAAATACCGCAAAAGATGCAATTATTAAAGTTGATGGCATTACCATAACGAACGATACAAATACGTTTAAAGATGCTGTTCAGGATATGACTATCACTGCTAAACGTCAAAGTATTGACGGGGAAACAGCCAAACTCTCAGTTAATGTTGATAGAGAAAGTGTAACAGAGCTAGTTGATGAGTTTATCGCCAATTATAACAACCTAATTGGACAGATAGGGTTGCAAACACGGATCGGCAAGCCCTTAAATAGTGATTCTACGATCAGATCATTCGATTCTCAGCTAATTAATGGTTTATCAACACCATTATCAGACGCAGGACCATTTACTAGTATTTTTGATATTGGTTTAGGGATTGATAAAGACGGTTACATAGAAAAATCATCATTGGTTCGTAGCCTGAATGACGCTATAGATGAAAACTACGATAATATTGGCAAGGCTTTTGCTGGTGATAATGGTATAGCTAAAAAACTGGAAAGTTTGTTAGATAATTATGTTAATTCTGACGGAATCATGAAGCAACGCGAGAATAACTTAAACTCTCAGTTAGGTGATTTAGAAGACGATGTTGAAAATCATCAGTATAGAATGGAATCTTTGGAAGCGAGACTTCGTGAACAATATGCTGGCTTAGATGTATTACTTGCACAAATGCAATCTACTCAAAGTTATTTAAGTGCTCAGTTGGCAAGCCTTCCAGGGTTTACACGTTCAGACAGTTAAGTATAAAAATTGAATTAGCAATAATATAAGAAGGTGAGTTATGTACAACGCTAGAGTAAAAAATTATCAAAAAGAAGCCCTCAAAACTCGTGTTGCAGGGGCTGACCGTTATGAAATAATCCAAATGCTAATGTCTGGTGCCATAGAAAAAATGGTCCTTTCAAAAGTAGCTATCGATAAAAAACACTTTGAGGCAAAAAGTGAACATTTATCTAAAGCTTCAGCAATAATTTTGGCACTAAGAGATTGTTTGGATTTTGAAGCTGGTGGTGAGGTAACTGAAAACCTGTATGCTTTATATTCATACATGATTGACCGTTTAATTGATGCAAGTGTAAAAAATGATGTAAACATAGTCGATGAAGTTTCAAACTTATTAAAAGAAATAAAATCTGCATGGGATGCAATTCCTGTAAATGTTCGTCAGCAGGTATTAGCTTCAAATGGAAACCAGGCGACTGCCAATGCAGGCTAATGCGCGTAAATTAGCTGAGTTGGTTGATGCGATGGAGGTAGAATTACAAAATTCTAATGAAATGGAGGCTCGTGGGTACCTTAATGAAATTGACCAAATGTTAAAAAAGTTAACTAATGAAGAGTTAGCTGCTGAAGAACACTCATTTAATTTATTAAATGAGAGATTGATCGAGATAAATATAGTTTATACAAAACACCGTGATGATATAAAAAAACAGTTATTCCAGTTTAAAACTAACTCCAAAAAACTTACAGCTTACTCAAAATAACTCATATCATTGGCATTTTAATTGCTTTGGGTTAGTTTAAAGATATATTCGCAATAGTGAAACTAACTTATGACAAACCAGCAAGAACAACTCCAATCGTTACTCATAGAAACTGAAAAATCAATTCAAGACAATCATGAACAAAAGCTGCGTGAGCTTAAGTTTGCGGATGAAGCAAACTATCGTTTTAGTAAAAATATAGAAGCGTTCGATAAATATTATCCTGACATTGCTAAGTCTATAGCAGAATATCAAATTCGCGATGATTTTTGTATTCATGTTACTAAATCAGGTCACGGAAACTTTATCCCTAGAGGCGAGAATGTACCTTTATATAGCGATAATCCTCTAGTGCAGGCAAATCAACAGATAGAAAAGTATACAAAAAAAGCAACTTTTGGGCGTACTGATTATACAGGGACGCAAGAGTGGGAAAGTGATGACTCTCGTTTGCACATGCAGTATATGCAGCGTTTAAGTACAGTTTTAAGTAAAGTTGGTACCAATAAATTCACTCCTATTTCTTCATTACCAAAACATTATCCAACAGCTTTAATTTTTGGTGTTGGCTTGGGATATCATATACCGGCGCTATTAAAAGAACATTCTTTTGATTACATGTTTATTTGCGAGCCTGATTTAGAATTATTTTTCGCTAGTTTATATTGTATTAATTGGTTTGAAATTATTGAGTTTTTTGATAGTCAAGGTGCCTGTCTATTCCTTAGTTTAGGTGTGAATTATGATGAGTTTTTTGATGAAATATATAGAATAGCTAATGAATTAGGCTCTTTTAGCGCAATAAATAGCTTTTGTTATCAGCATTATCCTTCGCAAAAAGTAAACGAACTAATTAAATCTTTTTTTGATAATTATTATCAATTACAACAGGGTTATGGCTTTTATAATGATGCAATAACAGGGTTGGCTCATGTTATTAAAAATATAGAAAAGAAGGCTGATTTTTTATTTTCTTCACCTGAAAAAATGAAAATGCTAGCAGATACTCCGGTATTTGTTGTTGGTAACGGACCATCGTTAGACAACGCGATTGAATTAATCAAAGCATATAAAAATAAGGCAATTATTTTTGCTGCAGGTACCGCCTTACAAAGTTTACTTAAAGTTGGGATTGTTCCTGATTTTCATGTTTTAGTTGAACGCACAAAGGCAACTTACGATATTTTGAAGCTCGTTGAGCCCGAGCAGGGATATAACGATTTAAACCTTCTTACCGTCGACGTTATGTATCCGGATGTTTTAGATTTGTATAAATGGTCGGGCGTTGGATTGAAGGGCCCTGAAGCGGCCACTGCTTTTATGTCTCTTTACAGTTTTATTATGTGTGGCAAGCAAGTATCCGAGCTACCTGCTAGTGGTCCATTTGTTTCAAATACCGCTTTTTCTTACGCTTTGACGCTTGGCTTTAAGCAAATATATTTAATAGGTGTAGATAACGGATACACTTTAAATGGTAAAACTCATTCAAATTTATCAATATACAACGATACAGAGCTTAAGGCGCTTGAAGGCGCTAATATTAGGTTCGATGGTAATTTTGATAATGATGTAATGGCCACTCCCCTGATGGCAATGTCAAAAACTAGCTTTGATCGATTAATTTCGGCTTTTGCAAAAAACATAAGCGTATTTAATGTTGGTGAAGGTGCTAAATTAAGAGGTGCGGTACCCATTCGTGAAGGTGATTTGTTGCTTAGCGAGGTGATCGAAGATAAAGCAGAGCTCATTGAGTCTATAAAATCGCATTTTTTCGCTCCAGTTGATGATAGTCAAATAGAGGAAGTTCTTAATTTTGATGAATTTGATGAGCTTTGCGATTATATTTATAATATCGGTATGAGAGAGATAAATTCTCGAGATGCAGCTAACGCAAATTTAATAGCTCAACAACGCGTTGTTTTCGCTTACAAAAAATCAAAAACACCTCATTTATTCCAGCTCCTCAAAGGAACAATGCATTATTTCCATTGTGTTATTGTTTCTCTTTTATATCAATTTGAAGAAGAGCAAGAAATGCTAGTATATTTTAATGAAGCACATAAACTTTGGCTTGAGTTTGTGTTAGCAGCTAAAGCTGACTTCAGAGAAAATTGGAAGTCAAAATGTGATTGGACAAAACCTGAATATCAAAAGAAGGCTTAAGCTTTTAAGATATTGATTTATCATGGGTACTTATCTTTTTTACGTTTTTTAAATTTAGAAGGAATGGACTATGATGCTAAACTTGTTAAAGCGCTCATTATCTCTATTTAACAGTGATTTAATACAATTTGAGCATGAGCTGGCCTCTGAAATTTCAACCTCTCGTTTCCTGATTTTAGGTGGGGCAGGGACGATAGGGCAAGCTGTTACTAAAGAGGTTTTTAAAAGGTCTCCCTTAAAACTTCACGTTGTTGATATAAGTGAGAATAACCTTGTTGAACTCGTACGTGATTTACGTTCATCGATAGGATATATAGAGGGAGATTTTCAAACATTCACACTTGATATTGGCAGTGAAGAATATGATGCATTTTTCAACGCTGATGGTGGTTATGATTATGTTCTTAATTTGTCCGCTCTCAAACATGTCAGAAATGAAAAGGATCCTTTCACGCTGATGCGCATGGTGCGCACAAACATATTAAATACTGAAAAAACCTTACAACAATGTATCGGAAAAGAAATAAAAAAGTATTTTTGTGTTTCTACCGATAAGGCTGCTAACCCTGCAAATATGATGGGGGCATCAAAAAAAATAATGGAAATGTTTGTCGCTAAGGCAAGTGAAGATATTAATGTTTCGATGGCACGATTTGCAAATGTAGCATTTAGCGACGGCTCCCTCCTTTATTCATTTAAACAACGTATTGAAAAGAGGCAACCTATTGTTGCTCCTAATGACGTGAAGCGTTATTTTGTGACTCCTGAAGAGTCAGGTTTGATATGTTTATTTTCTTGTTTACTTGGAAGTAATGGTGACATTTTTTTCCCTAAATTAAATGAAGATATTCATTTATCGACGTTTTCTTCGATAGCAGAACTTTACTTGAAAGAACGTGGCTTTAAGGTTAAACAATGCTCAACTGAAGATGAGGCTAGAGCATTGATCTCTTCGCTTCCAAGTAAAGGGTACTGGCCTTGTTTATTTACTCATAGCAATACGACAGGAGAAAAAGATGTCGAAGAGTTCTTCACTGATGAAGAGCAGTTAGATATGACGCTTTTCGATAGTCTTGGTGTTATTAAAGATTCTTTGGAATTTGATGTTAAAAAGTTGAGTGAATTTACAAGAAAAATAGATCTTCTGTTAAAAAGCCAGTGTTGGACGAAAGACCAGATACTAGCGCTTTTTTTTACGTTACTACCTGAGTTTGCGCATCAAGAAACTGGAAAATATTTAGAAAGTAAAATGTGATAAGGCTGGCATGATTATTAATCAATTAATAAACTTTATTCAAGAATATTATAGAACAAAAGACTTTATTCCTTTGCATGCTCCTGTGTTTGAAGGTAATGAACGCAAGTACGTTCTAGATACATTAGATTCAACCTTTGTTTCTAGTGTTGGTGCTTACGTTGATGAGTTTGAAAAAAAAATCACTGATTACACAAAGGCTGGTTATGCGATAGCTACTGTTAATGGTACTGCCGCATTACATACAGCGCTTTATCTTAGTGGAGTTAAAGCAGGTGATTTAGTTATAACGCAAGCGCTCACTTTTGTAGCTACATGTAATGCTATTTCTTATTTAGGTGCCGCACCTGTGTTTGTTGATGTAAATCGAGAGACGCTTGGTTTATGTCCTCAGGCATTATTAAATTACCTCGAAGAGCATTGTGAAGTTCGAGATCAAGTTTGCTATCACAAAAACGGTGCCCGTGTGAGAGCAGTTGTTGTAATGCATACATTTGGTCATCCCGCGAAAATTATTGAATTAAAAAAAGTATGTGAATGTTTTTATATTGAATTAGTTGAAGATGCCGCAGAAAGTTTAGGTTCCCTATATAAAGATCAACATACGGGCACTTTTGCAACAATTTCAGCACTAAGCTTTAATGGGAATAAGATTATTACATCAGGAGGAGGTGGAATGATTCTGTGTAACAATGATGATTTGGCTAGACGCGCTAAACATGTTACTACTACTTCAAAGCAACCACATACTTATGAGTTTTATCATGATGAAATTGGCTTCAACTACCGTATGCCTAATTTAAATGCGGCTTTGGGGTGTGCTCAATTAGAACAATTAGAACAATATGTTGAGCTAAAAAGAATATTAGCTTCTTTTTATCACTCAGAACTAATGACGAGCGAATTAGAGTTTGTTGTTGAGCCTGAAGAGGCTCGCTCTAACTACTGGCTCAATGCTGTTATATGCCCATCAAAACAATATCGTAATGAATTGCTTACGGCGACCAATCTGGCAGGTGTCATGACCCGCCCGGTCTGGCAATTGATGCATAAACTACCCATGTATAATAGTAACTTAAGAGGTCCTCTTCCTGTAAGTGAAAAGCTTGCTGGGCTAATTATTAATTTACCTAGCACACCAAAACGTCAATAGGCAGAGTGAAACCTATCATTAGAGTGCGATAAATATAGAAGGTTGCAAAATGAGTGATACTTATCAAGATGTTGTTATTGGAGCTGGTGTTGCAGGTATCGTTGCAGCTTTATTACAAGCAAAAAAGGGTCGAAAAGTACTACTCGTTGAGCAGTCAGACAGTGCAGGTGGGTTACTAAAGTCATTTAAAAGCGATGAGTATCTATTTGATTATGGAACTCATATGTTAAGTGAAACAGGCTTAAAGGAACTAGATGATATTATTATCAACGACACTGTCGAGAATGGTTGGAATCAATTTGATTTTTTAAAGTCAGGCCATTTTGTTAACAATACTTTATGTGAAAAAACGCAAGTAATAGATGCTAAAACACTTAAACCTGAGGAGCTAATACTAGGTGCTTACGAATTTATTAATGCGGCATCGGATAGGCAAAGTAAGTATAAAAATTTAGCTGAACAGTTAACTTCTTATTTTGGTTCTACATTTAGCCAAAAACTGATAATACCTGCTGTAGAAAAGTTGTTCCATACTCCTGCAGATATTTTGTGCCAAGACACTCATCATCTATTTGGCTTATCGAGAATTCAGTCATTCAGTAATAGTAGTACTACATTACTGAAAAAAGTTTCAAACTTTGATGATGTTCTTGCTTTCCAGTCACATAAAGATGGCCAAACTGGTTTGAAGTATTATTATCCGTGTAAAGGAGGGATTAACCTGTGGGTAGAGTCCTTACTTAAAAAGTTTGCAGCGTTAGGCGGTGAGATAAGGTATGGACAAACTATTAGTAATATAAGATGCTTCAAGGAAAATGTTAGTAGTTTGAATCTCAATGAAGCTCAAGTAAAATTAGATAAATTAATATGGACCGCACCAGTATTTTTTTTAATTAAGCTGTTAGCACCGAGAAATAAAGATAATATAACACCGTTAACCTGTTTAAATACTTTTTTGGTGCATCTTGTTGTTGATCAAGCTCCTAAAACAGACCTTTTTTATTACACAAATTACCAACCGGAGCATAAGCACTTTCGAGTTACTCTATATAGTAACTTGCAACAAGGAATACGTAGTAAGAGTGAGCATCGTGTCACTGTTGAAGTATTTGCAAAAAATGGCGAGTTAAATTGCCCATTTGATATTGCTGAAATTATGCAAGAGCTATTTAAGTGTAATATTTTTGAACAGTCTACAAACGTTTTACATTCAGATATTCAATTAATCAAAAATAGTTTTCCAGTTCTCACAAATCAATTTATGTCACGACAAAAAGAACAGGTTTCTTTTATTAAAAGTAATGTGGAAAACGTAGAGCTATTTGGTAAAGCCAGAGGTGATATATTTTTTATGAATGATGTTTTAAAAGACATTTTTTTTGAATTAAATAAAGATAAATGAAATAAACTTATAGAGTTAATTTCATAAAAATAATTAGGTGATTTTAATAAATGGCGCCAGTAAAAAAAGCAAAAATTGGACTTGTAACGACTTCTCGATCAGAGTTTGGGTTGCTCTCAATGCTAATTAAAACATTGGCAAACCATAAAATGTTTTATTTTGAATTATATGTAACAGGTAATCATTTATGCGTAGAACAAGGCTTAACGGTAAACGAAATAATAGCAAATAACATAGCAATTACTGAAACTATAGAGATTATGCACAGTGGCGATTCGGGTTTTGCGAAAGCGAAAACCTCTGCAAGTGCTATGAGCAAATTTTGCGATCTATTTATAGATAAGCAACCTGATCTACTTATTATGATGGGGGATCGTTACGAACTGCTTGGAATAGCTAGTGCAGCCGCTTTAATGTCGATACCAATAGCGCACTTTTCTGGTGGAGAAATCACACAAGGTGTAATTGACGATACAGTACGCCATGCAATAACAAAAATGTCGCAGCTACATTTTGTTTCAAATATTGATCATTATCATCGTGTGCTGCAGCTAGGGGAAATGCCGGAAACAATTTTTACTGTTGGTGAACCAGGGCTAGATAATATTCTTAATCAATCTTTTATGTCTATTGCTGAATTTCAGAGGAGCATTAATTTTACTTTAGAGAAACCATTTTGTATTTTTACATTTCATCCAGTGCCATTAGATCAGGGGTTGAAGCCCGCACAACAACTAAAAGAAGTACTTATAGCCCTTAACTATTTAGTGAAAAGTCGTAATGTTATTATAACGGCCCCTAACAGTGATGAAGGGGCAAATGAAATACTTCCTTTACTAACGCGGTTTGCAAAACAACATAAAGATTCAGTCGTATTTGTAAAATCATTAGGTTTCAAGCGTTACTTAAATGCCTTAAAATTGTGTGACTTTGTTATTGGCAATTCTTCAAGTGGCTTAATTGAAGCTCCCTCATTTTATAAGCCCGCTGTGAATATAGGGTGTCGACAACAAGGGCGGCTCAGAGGAAGTAATGTCATTGATGCCACTATTGAAAGCAGTACTATCGTAAAAGCAATTGCTAAAGCACAGACATCAGTGTTTAGACGTTTTATAAAAGGTTTTGAAAATCCATACGGTAGCGGTAATACTGTAAAGCAAGTTGTTGAGGTGCTTGAAAATTTGACTTGGCCGATTGAATGTAGAAAAAAATTTTTTGACATAGGATGAATATGAATATTAAAAGAGTGTTTGTGATTGCCGAAATAGGTGTTAATCATAATGGTAGTATAGATTTAGCCAAAAAGATGATTGATATTGCTGTTAATGCTGGTGCGGATGCTGTTAAATTTCAGTCATTTGTTACTGAAGAAGAGCTTGTTAAAAGAACACCTAAAGCAGCGTATCAAAAAAAAATGACTGACTCGCAAGAGTCACAGTTTGATATGATTAAGAAGCTTGAACTAAACAAAGAGCAACATTATGATTTAATGGCCTATTGCCAAGAAAAATCAATAGAATTTATGTCATCCCCATTCGATTTAAAAAGTGTCGCTTTACTTGCTGAGTTAGATATAAATCGCATCAAGATCCCGTCAGGAGAGATTACTAACGTCCCGTATTTAGAAGCAATAGCAAAATTGAATAAGCCTGTAGTCATGTCATCAGGAATGGCTTATTTAGAAGAAGTTGAATTTGCAATAAAAATTTTACTAAATAATGGCTTATTGCGCGACAATATTAGTATTTTACATTGTACGTCTGATTACCCGGCACCAATGGATGATGTTAACTTAAATGTGTTAACTACTTTAAAGGAAATATTTAATCTGCCCATTGGTTATTCGGACCATACATTAGGAAGTGAAGTTTCAGTAGCGGCTGTTGCGTTAGGAGCGTCTATAATTGAGAAGCACATAACGCTAGATAAAACCTTACAGGGACCTGATCATGCTGCTTCAATGGAATATGTTGATTTTAAAGCTATGATAAAACAAATACGTAATATTGAGCGTGCATTGGGAAGTTTTGACAAAAAGCCTTCCGAGCAAGAAAAGGCAACTCGAGAAGTGGTGCGAAAGCGAATAGTTGCCAAAAAGGCAATTAGGCAAGGCGATGTGTTGTCAGTCAATAATTTGACAACTAAAAGAGCTCCAGATGGACATGATGCGAAACTGTGGAATGATTTATTGGGAAAAATATCGCCTAAGGATTATGTGTTAGACGATGCCGTTGATTATGAACGTTGACTTAAACGAAATTAATTCGCTGCTTGATGAACTTCCCGCGAGCCAACGACACCCCATGTTGCGCCCTGAGTATGTGATTGCAATGAGCAATGAGCAGGCTAATGCAAAGGCCGAGTTTTTCCTCTATAAAGAAAATAATGCATTTTATTATCATCCTTTTATTCTCACACGGACAACCTTATCGGGTGTAATAGTAAATGATATTGAGTCGGCATATGGTTTTGGTGGACCAATTTCTTCATCCGCGGACGTCAAGTTTCTTCAGCGAGCTAATGATGCTTACTATGCTTATATCGAAAAACAGGATATATGCGTAGAGTTCATTCGCTTCAGCCCTGTATTAAAAAATTCCGCTTATTTTTTTGGTGATGTAGAGTTTAATCGTAATGTAGTTGTTGTAGATCTTCAAGATGAGGGTTATATGTCAAACATCCAGCCTAGAACCCGTTCTGCTGTTCGTAAAAGTAAACGCCAAGGTGTTGATATAAAACATGATAAATCTGACGCTTGCATAGAGAGCTTCATTTCACTCTACGACACTACAATGAAAAGGCTGAGTGCTGACGATTTTTACCTGTTTCAGCCAGATACAATTCGTAAGTTAGTAAACTTGCCGAGTTGTACATTAATCACTGCTCATTATGAAGGAGTTATTATAGCTGCAGCTACTTTTTTTCATGAAGGTAATTTTATGGAGTATCACCTTTCAGCATCAAGTGAAGAAGGTTTTAGGTTAAATGCAACCAAGGCAATTATAGCGGATGCAATGGGATCAGGTTACGGAAAAGGTTGTAAGCATTTACATTTAGGTGGTGGTTTAACTGGTAGTGAAACCGATTCTTTATTTTTATTTAAGTCACTATTTTCAAAAACTAAGTCCGAATATTTTATAGGAAAGAAAATATACAAAAAAAAGTTTTATGAGAATCAGAAACGTAAATTTAATACTTCTGGTGCGGTTAATGCATGTAATAGACTTGTTTTTTATAGATAAAACTAATTTTAGATTGAAGTATTTGTTTAGGAGAGCTTATGAGTTGGGACAATACGTGGGAAGCGGTTTTTAAAAACCAAGCGTGGGGTAAGTATCCTGGTGAAGATATTATTCGTTTTGTAGCGAGAAACTTTTATCGTGCGCCTGATAGAAGTAAGGTTAAATTATTAGAAATTGGGTGTGGGCCGGGCGCTAATGTGTGGTACATGGCTAGAGAGGGATTCAATATAACGGCTATTGATGGCTCACCAACGGCAATAAATACAGCAAAGGAAAGGTTAAACGAAGAGGTTCCAAATTGGCAAGGACAGCTAGACATTGGGGATATGATCAACCTTCCTTATCAAGATAAGTGCTTTGATGCGATACTTGATATAGAGGCTACCTCTACAAATTCATTTGAAAATACACTGAGAATTTTTACAGAAGCGGCTAGAGTATTGAAGCCAAATGGGCTTTTGTATATAAGAACTTTTTCAACCGGTACATGGGGAGATCAATCTGGCGAAGAACTAGGAAAAAATACCTATATACCAGATGAAGGTCCTATGTCTGGCAAAGGTTTGACTCGTTTTACGGCAGAAGATGATATCGAGCTTTTAATGCCATCAAACTTAGTCGTACAAAGTATAGACTTACTTCAGTGGGGGCGAGGTAAAGAAACCATAAAAGAGTGGATGATAATTGCTAAAAAAATATCTAATTAGGAGTGTGTTATGAGCTGTATATGGAGAACAACACAGGTTAAAGCTTTAGCCTCAATGCAAGAAGCGATAGAGGTGTTGAATAATTCTACGATCAAATTAGTAACTGTTATTGATGAAAGCGAACATTTGCTTGGTGTTATAACTGATGGGGATATACGTAGAGCAATTCTCAACTTTAAAGCGTTAGATACTCAAGTTACTGAGATTATGTGTTGTGAGCCAATAACAGCAAGTGAAACTGATGATAAACGCTTTATCATGGCACTTCTAGAAAAAAATAAATTGCAACAAATCCCTGTTTTAAATGAAAATAAACAGTTAAAAAATATAATAACTAAAGATAGCTTACTTCAGAAAAATAATCTTAATAATACGGTATTTTTAATGGCGGGTGGATTTGGTACGCGCTTACGTCCATTAACGCACTCTTGCCCTAAACCTTTATTAAAAATAGGTAAAAAGCCAATTTTAGAAACAATTTTAGAGAGTTTCTATCAGCATGGTTTTAATAACTTCTTTATTTCTGTTCACTATAAAGCTCAAATGATTAAAGACTACTTTTCTTCCGGTTCTAAATTGGGTGTGGATATAGCGTATGTTGAAGAGATTAATCCCTTAGGTACAGCCGGTGCATTGAGCTTATTACCTGAACAAGATGCGCCAGTTATTATGATGAATGGTGATTTACTGACCAAAGTTGATTTTACTGAGCTGCTTAGTTACCACCATGATGAAAAAGCGGCGATAACCATGTGTGTTCGAGAACATGAATACCAAGTTCCTTATGGTGTAATTAAGTCAAATAAGAACCAAGTCATCAGCATAGTTGAGAAGCCGACAGAAAAGTATTTTGTTAATGCTGGTATCTACGTTATCTCACCGCACGTAATAAAAAAAATAACCTTGCATGAGCCACTAGATATGCCTGATTTTATTAATAAGTGTCTTAAAGAAAATGACAAAATTTCAATGTTTCCTATTCATGAGTATTGGTTAGATATTGGGAGAATGTCTGATTTTGAAAGAGCTCAATCAGATATAGTTAATTTTTTCTAAATGGTTAAATATAATGTTCTCGTGTCTGGTTATGGTGCAATTGCTAAGCGGCATATCAATAATCTTATTGAATCAGGTTCAATTAAATCCCTTACCATTGTAAAAAGAAATGAGCTTAATGAAGAATTCGACTACGACTTTCCCGTAACAGTTTATACATGCTTTAATACAGCAATTTCAGAACAGAAGTTTGATTTAGGAATAATTGCATCGCCCGCTAATTTTCATTATGAGCAAGTCAAGGCACTTTCTTTGCTAGGAACGCCATGTTTCATTGAAAAGCCAATTGCGAATACAGCCGATGAAGCTGATGAGCTTGTAAAGCATATAAAGAAGATAAAATCCCAATGCACTTTGGGCTATGATTTAGTGAAGACTATGGGGTATCTTGAAGTTGAAAAAATAATCCGCAAATCTTTACTTGGTTCTATTTGGCGTATTGAAGTCTCTGTAGGACAGTATTTACCTGATTGGCGGCCAAATAAGCATTATCGCGATACTGTCTCTGCAAATAAAAACCTCGGCGGTGGGGCACTTAAAGAGCTTAGCCATGAGCTTGATTATTTTTTAGCCTTTTTTGATATAGATAATATTTGTTTTTCTTCCCAGCTTTATAGCCATAAGCACTTAGAGATGGACTGTGAAAATGAAGCCAATATATCCGGTTGCTTAACTTTAATTAATCAACCCCAAAAAGCAAGCTTTTCAATTCATTTGAACATGCTTAGTTTACATGCACATCGCACATTAAAGATACAAGCTGACCAAGGTGAGCTCATCTGGAATTTGATCGAGCAAACCGTATCGCTTAAGCTTCGTCATGGAGATTTGCAAGTTATTGATGTAAGTGAACATAGTAATCTGCCTTATCAAAGATTAATGCATGACTTCGTTCAGTCTTTAAATAAAGACAGTACTACTGAAAATTTATCTCGCGGTGTACAGGTTTTATCGTGGATAGCGCTTATTGAGCAGTCAGCAAATAATAGTGAGTATACTTCATTCAAGTTAGAGAAAAATAATGACTAAAATAATCGCGTTTACTTTTGCTAGAGCTGGTTCAAAAGGTGTACCCAATAAAAATATAAAATTACTAAATGGTAAGCCTCTTTTAGCATACGCAATTGAAGCTGCTCATGGAAGTGGGCTTATTGAAAAGCATTTTGTTTCAACAGATGGTAAAGAAATTGCTCAAGTTGCCAATCAGTTAGGTGTTAAAGTAATAGTGCGTCCACATGAATTGGCCTCAGATACGGCCAGTGAATGGAGAGCTTGGCAACACGCAGTGAAACAGCTGATAGGTGAGAAGATAATGTCAGAAAATGATATTTTTGTTAGCGTTCCTTGTACATCTCCATTAAGAACATCAGATGATATAACTAAAGTAATAGAACAATTTATAATAAGCGATTGCGATCTTGCTTTAGGTATTACTGAAGCAGATCATAGCCCCTACTTTAATATGGTGAAATGTGATTCAAATGATACGATATCAGTACTATGTGATGGTGAGTTGTACGTAAGAAGACAAGATGTACCAGAAGCCTGGAATATAACAACAATGGCTTATGTATCTACCGCAAGATTTATTTTAGGTAGTAATGGTGTGATGGATGGTAGAACATTAGGAGTAAAAATGGATAAGGCAAGGTCTTTAGATATAGATACAGAATTGGATTTTTTATTCGCTGAATTTTTACTATCAAAATTTTCAGGTAATTTAAAAAAATGAGAACTCTTGCACAATTACAAAACTTAAGTGGATGTTGGGCACTAATTACGGGTGGTAGTGGTCATGTTGGTCAAGCCGCGGCAGAAACTTTATTGGAGCTCGGTGCACATGTCATTTTATTAGATCGAAATGAGGAAATCTTAAAGGAACGCCATCAAAATACGTATAAAAATAATTCTAAAATACACACAGTAGTTTGTGATCTTGCTGATCAAAAAGCTATCAAAAAGGCAGTAGATAATGTTGCTAATATTAGTCAAGGTAAACTTAATATTCTTATAAATAACGCAGCATTTGTTGGCACAGATGAGCTAATAGGTTGGTGTGTCCCATTTGAAAAGCAATCAATAGACACGTTTAATGAATGTTTGAATGTTAATCTTTCTGCGCCATTTTTATTGAGCCAGCTTGCTTATGAGTTAATGAAAAAACAAGAATTCGGTAGTCGGAGTATCATTAATATTTCATCTATTTATGGGGTTGTTGGTCCGCAAATGGATTTATATGCAGGCACTGAAATGGGAAACCCTGCTGCATACGCTGCAAGTAAAGCGGGGCTTATGCAGTTAACACGGTGGATGTCTTCTAATGTTGCTCCTTATATTAGAGTAAATAATATTGTTTTAGGTGGTATTGAGCGTGGTCAGCCAGAGAGTTTTTTAGAGAAATATAACTCAAAAGTTCCACTTAACAGAATGGCTATTGAAGAAGATATTAAAGGCGCGATTGCTTTTTTAAGCACCGAACTCTCAAATTATATGACCGGGCAAAGCTTATTTTTGGATGGAGGTTGGACAGCTGTTTAAATAGTCTATACTTAGCTAATTACTAACCATTGGGGGGAGCTATGAAAATTGATAATTCAAATTCATTTTTAAACCAAACTCAGCAAACAACTAACAAACTTGCAGAGCAGTTAGCAACAGGTAAAAAAGTAAATACCGCAGCAGATGATACTGCCGCATTGCAAATTATTGATAGACTTACTTCACAACAAAATGGCTTTAGCCAAGCTGTTAATAATGCGTATGACGGAATTTCATATTCTCAAGTGAGTGAAGCTAATTTGAGTGGTGTGAATGATGCGGTCTCGCGCATTCAAGAGTTATCTATTCAAGCAGGTAATGGTGCGCTGACTGATAGCGACCGTTTTGCACTGCAAGAAGAGGTTGTGCAGCTACAAAGCCAGATTAACGAAACGTTTGAAAATGCTAACTTTGCAGGTAAGCCTTTGTTTGATGGTGAGGCCGTTTCATTTCAAATAGGGCCAGATGCTAATATCAATCAAACACTAAAGCAATTTGATGGCAGTATTGCGACTGCTCTATCTACCATTGATATTTCAACTCAAGCAGGCGCACAAGCTGCTATTGATATTAGTAATCAAGCGAGCGACGAAATTAATGCTCAGCGTGCTGAACTAGGTGCATTTCAAAATACGTTGGCAAGTACCATTAAAGGTTCAGGGACGCAGCAGGAAAATATTGCTGCAAGTAAAAGTCGAATTCAAGATACCGATTATGCGCAAGCAATTTCACAACAAGTCTCAAACGATATTTTGACGAATGCATCTATTGCTCTTCGTGGACAAGCTAATCAATCTGCTGAGTCTATTCTGAGTTTACTCTAACTTAACAATTAATCATTAAGTATTATTAAGTTAACCAATCCGTCTGTTTTTTGGCGTTTATGTCAAAAAACTGCCGCTATCACTTGCATCCATGCTGAACTGGCTTACAATTTAACTAATTATACAAATTAGTGAAAGTACGGCTCGCTAAATATGATCTTGATTTTAGATAATAATAACAACCGCGCAATAGGATTAAATGCTTCACTTGGCTTTATTGGTGAAGCTGTACAACTATTAAGCGAAGACTGCTTTGAACAAGAATGCAAAAAATATCAGCAGCAAGAATGCATGATTATTTTAGGAGCGTTGCAATCACTTGACCACGAAAGCTTAATTAAACGCTATCCAACATTACCGTTTTTATTAATTGGCGAAACGCTAAAACCACTATTAAGTATAGCTAATGTGGTGGGGCTTATTTGCGAGCCATTTAATCACGAAGTGACAACGCAGTTACTTCACGATTGCCAGCAGTATCAGCGCATGTTGCCAAATGAGCATAAGCATTCTAAACCACATAAAACTTTTGACGGACTTGTTGGTGAAACAGAGGCCGTAAAAGATGTTCGCTTTTTAATTGAACAAGTGGCAAAAACCGATGCTAATGTTTTAATTTTAGGCGAGTCAGGCACAGGTAAAGAAGTGGTTGCCCGTAATGTACACCTGCTTTCAAAGCGCATTAATGGACCGTTTGTACCTGTAAACTGTGGTGCTATTCCGGCAGAGCTGCTCGAAAGTGAACTATTTGGCCACGAAAAAGGCGCGTTTACTGGTGCTATATCGGCTCGTAAAGGGCGCTTTGAACTAGCTCAAGGCGGGACGCTATTTTTAGATGAAATAGGCGATATGCCACTGCAAATGCAAGTTAAGTTGCTGCGAGTATTGCAAGAACGCAGCTACGAACGTGTTGGTGGTACAAAGGCAATCCAAGCTGATGTACGCGTTATTGCGGCCACGCATCGTAATCTTGAAACAATGATTGAAGAAGGTAGTTTTAGGGAAGATTTATATTACCGTTTAAATGTATTCCCTATCGAAAACCCATCGCTGAGTGAACGACCTGATGATATTCCGCTGCTTTTAAAAGAGTTAATGCGCCGTGTTAACGACCAGACTGGTTCTACCGCTAAGTTTACAGAGCGCGCAGTTGAGAGCTTAAAAGAACATGCTTGGCCTGGTAATATTCGTGAGCTTGCTAATTTGGTGGAGCGTATGGTTATTATGTTCCCTGACAAAGTGGTTGATATTCCTGATTTACCTAACAAATATCGTTACATTGAAGTTGAAGCCTACGAGCCAGAATACCCTGAAGAGTTAATGGAAAAAGATGCCTTTAACGACATATTTAGCACCGGTTTTAGCGATTACGAAAGTGAGCCTGACGCTGAGTTTAGCCAAACGGGTAGTGGGCTATTGCCTGATGATGGTATTGAACTTAAAGATTATTTAGCAGAACTTGAAATAAGCTTAATAACCCAAGCGTTAGAGCGCTATGATTACGTTGTAGCGCGTGCTGCGGAGATATTAGGGGTTCGCAGAACAACACTCGTTGAGAAAATGAAAAAGTATAATCTTTCAAGAGATTAGAAATACGAAAATGGTGAAATACTTTTCGTTATTTATTATTCATTTGTGATCAATCACTTTACGGGCTTTGCCCGTCACGCAAGCAAGCTTGGCGTCTACAAGATAAACACAAACTTAAACCTCGGCGGTAGACGCTGAGCTTGCTCGTGTGAAAAGCGAAGCTTTTAATCACTTAAATAAAACGTTATTTCACAAAGAGAAAAACGAAGGTGAATGAGAAACCATAGTCAACTTACGCTTTACTTCTCTAAAGCGCAGCGTCTCTTAACCTCTTTGTGAACTAATCACTTTTATGGTTATAAATCACTTACTCACTAAAAGTCTTAATAATTTCTTCTTTTCTAAAACAATCATTACTGTGATCGTTAACCATACCGCAGGCCTGCATATGAGCGTAAACCGTTGTAGGGCCTAAAAACTTAAAACCCCGTTTTTTTAAATCTTTAGCAAATGCTGTTGATGCCTCTGTAATTGCTGGGTAGTCCTCAGCGTTATTTAAATTACTTATAATCGGTTTATTATCGACAAACTGCCATTGGTAGTTACTAAAACTTCCAAATTCTTTTTGTATTTCTACAAAGCACTTTGCGTTGTTAACAGTTCCCGCAATTTTTAAGCGATTGCGCACAATACCCTCATCAAGCATTAATCTCTCAATGTCATCTTGTGTGAATTGTGCAACTTTATCTACATCAAAATTAGCAAATGCTTTTTTGTAACCGCTACGCTTTTTTAAAATTGTGTACCAGCTTAAGCCGGCTTGCGCTGATTCAAGAGTGATAAATTCAAACAGCTTTGTATCATCATAAAGAGGGACGCCCCATTCTTCATCATGGTAAATAACATAGTCGGGTTTAGTGGTGTCGAGCCACGGGCAACGGCACTTTATTTGCTCACTCATTATTATTCCTTTTTGTGTGCGTCATTTTTATGTCGCTCAAATTATTGATGTAACTTAATGATAAATATGTAAATAAATTTTGGTATAAATCGTGCATTTAGACATGTATCTACATCAATTCGAGATTTGATTATGGCCCTTGCTAGCGTGCTAAAACCACAGTTTTTTTCTGCAAATCAGTATAACCCATGTTTACTTCAAGAGGAGTACATTGGTGAATTAAGCGATCTGCGCAAGCAAGCAAGTTGGCTTTCGCATTTGGTTGATACCATGCCAGCAGGCGTGGTTGTACTTGATGGCAAAGGGTTGATTGCAAAAGCGAATCAAATAGCGATTGATATGCTTGGCGAGCCACTTGAAGGCGAACGCTGGTTTAATGTTATTCAGCGCTCTTTTAGGCCACATCAAGATGATGGCCATGAAGTGTCTTTAAAGGACGGGCGTCTAATAAAGCTTGATATTACCGCTTTAGCACCAGAGCCTGGGCAACTTATTTTGATGACGGATTTAACCGAAACCCGCCGCTTACAAAAACGTGTTGCACATATGCAGCGATTAAGCGCGCTGGGTAAAATGGTTGCATCATTAGCGCATCAAGTCCGTACGCCGCTCTCAGCCGCTATGCTGTACGCTGCTAATTTAGGATCAAAGCGCTTACCCGAAGCATCTCGTGATAATTTTCAAACAAAGTTAATGTCGCGTTTAAAAGATTTAGAAACTCAAGTAAACGACATGCTGTTATTTGCTAAAAGTGGCGATCAGCAAGTTGTTGAGCAAGTTTCAATGCAGCAGCTTTTAACCGAAGTTAAAGCAGGTGCCGATGCGATGGTCGCACTTAATGAAAGTGAACTGAATGTAAGCTTACCAGAGCCAGATATACAAATAGTTGGTAATAAAACGGCATTGGCCAGTGCTATTCAAAATCTAGTGCACAATAGTATTCAAGTTATTGGCAGCGGCGCAAAAGTAAAAATTAGCGCACAAAGAGATTTAAAAGATTTAGATATGGTTCGTATTAGTGTGAGCGACAATGGCCCAGGTGTTGATTTAAGCCAAAGCGATAAAATTTTTGAACCATTTTTTACTACAAAAAGTCAGGGCACAGGTTTAGGGCTTGCTGTAGTGAGTTCGGTGGCTAGTGCGCACCAAGGCCGTGTTGATGTGACTAATAATACGCATGGTGGTGCCTGCTTTAGCTTGTTACTGCCTATTAAGGCAACATCTAAATTAGAGGGGTCATTATGAGTAACACTATTTTAGTTGTCGAAGATGACGCAGGGCTTCGTGAAGCCTTAATAGATACCCTTGAAATGTCGGGTATTGAATGTGTTGCAGCGAGCAGTGCTGAGCAAGCAATGTTACTGCTTAAAAAAGATCAATTTTCGCTTGTTGTAAGCGATGTGCAAATGGGCGCAATGAGTGGACTTGATTTACTACGCAGTATTAAATTAAACCACCCTGATTTACCTGTATTGATGATGACGGCCTATGCCACAATTGACGATGCGGTAGAGGCCATGCGCCTAGGTGCAATTGACTACATGGCAAAACCATTTGCACCTGAAGTGCTGTTAAATATGGTGAGCCGTTATTTGCCTGAAAAAGCAAAAGAAACCGACGGCCCCGTTGTTGCTGACCCAACTAGTATTCAATTATTGGAGCTTGCAAGTAAAGTAGCACGCTCTGATGCAAGTGTTATGGTACTTGGCCCAAGTGGTTCAGGTAAGGAAGTACTTGCGCGTTATATTCATGATAAGTCGAGCCGATGTAATGAGCCATTTGTAGCGATTAACTGCGCGGCTATTCCTGAAAATATGCTCGAAGCCACGTTATTTGGTTACGAAAAAGGGGCTTTTACGGGGGCGATTCAAGCATGTCCGGGTAAGTTTGAGCAAGCACAAGGCGGTACTATTTTACTTGATGAAATTACTGAAATGGATTTAGGGCTACAAGCTAAACTTTTACGCGTACTGCAAGAACGTGAAGTAGAGCGTTTAGGAGGGCGTAAAACAATTCAGCTCGATGTACGTATTTTGGCAACCAGTAATCGTGATTTAAAAGAAGCTGTGGTAGATAATCAGTTTAGAGAAGATTTATATTACAGGCTTAATGTTTTTCCACTTATGTGGCGACCATTGTGCCAACGCTCTGGCGATATTATTGTATTGGCTAAGCATTTAATTGAGCGCCATATAAGTAAAAGCAAAGAGCCTATGGCGTATTTAGATAAAGCTGCTGAGCAAAAGTTACTGGCTCACGCGTGGCCTGGTAATGTACGCGAGCTTGATAATGTTATACAGCGTGCGCTTATACTGCGCACGGGTAACACAATAAACGAGCATGCTATTTTTATCGAAAACTTAGTATCTAATAACTTTGTTATGGAGCCTTCATTGGCACCGGCGCAAACCGTATCGCCAACAGAATTAGCTCATGCAGATAAAGGTGTTGATAAAAGCACGTTAAGCTCTGCATATTATGATGAAAAATCGCATGCTGAGGATGAGCCTAATCAAGGTTTGCTAGCGGCAGATACCGGTAGCTATAAAGATGAGCTTAAAGACAAAGAGCATCGTATTATTTTAGAAACCCTTGCACGTTGCCAAGGTAAGCGTAAAGACGTTGCTGAAACGTTGGGTATAAGCCCACGAACTTTACGTTATAAACTAGCGCAAATGCGCGATTTAGGTATTTCACTTCCTGCATAACCTCCTATAAACCCTAAGTTTGCGCTGCGAACTTAGGGTTGTCAAAACTCTGACTAACGCAAATTAAAGTTAACCTATTGTATTTTAATGATTAATTATTTGGCATGCTTTGTGCTTTATTACTTATAAGAGTTCACTGCGTGTCAGAGATAAATTATGAAAATTCAAAACAGTGCTGTATTTCAAGAAATGCAATCAATGGCTTTAGAAGCCGGCCGTAATAATCAAACTAATACACTGCCAACTCAGGTGCAGTCTACTTCTACAGCACAATTTGGCGACATGCTAAGTGATGCAATAAATTCAGTGCACGGATTACAACAAGATGCCGCGCAAAAAGTAACAGCAGTTGAGATGGGGGATCGAAGTGTATCCCTTGCTGAGGCGATGATTGCTTCTCAAAAATCGTCAGTTGCTTTTGAGGCTACAGTACAGGTTCGTAATAAACTTGTTGAAGCATATAAAGAAATCATGAACATGCCTGTTTAATTAGGTAGTGGAGAATTATTGTGGCGCAATCTAACCAATCTACAGACCTAGCACTTGCTGGTGGCGGTATTGACCAAAGTGGTGGTGATGATCAACAAGAACAAAAGTCAGGCTACTTAAGTGCTTTAAATGGTGTTGATGTATTGCGCCAAGTAACATTGGTTATAGCATTGGCTATTTGTTTAGCTATCGCGATTTTTATTATTATTTGGGCTCGTCAGCCAGATATGCGTCCGTTAGGCAAAATGCAAACAGAAGAGCTTATTCAAACATTAGACTTTTTAGATGCGCAAAAAATTGAATATCAACTTGATGGCAATGTGGTATCGGTTGATGAAAGCGAATACCAAAACATTAAATTGCTAATGACCCGCGAAGGGTTAGAGCAAGGCCCTGCATCTGGCTCTGACATAATTATGCAAGATATGGGCTTTGGTGTAAGCCAGCGCTTGGAGCGTGAACGCTTAAAGCATGGTCGTGAACAGCAATTAGCACGCACCATTGAAGAGCTAAATAACATTACTCGCGCCAAAGTATTGTTAGCCATCCCTAAAGAAAACGTATTTGCCCGCAGAGAGAAAAAACCATCTGCTACTGTAGTATTAACACTTAAGCGTGGCCGCTCACTTGACCGTGAAGAAGTAGACTCTGTTGTTGATATGATTGCTTCAGCAGTACAAGGCTTAGAGCCTGCACGTGTTACGGTTACTGACCAAAATGGTCGATTATTAAATTCAGGTTCGCAAAGCTCATTAGCAGCACGCTCTCGTAAAGAATACGATTTAGAACGCAAGCGCGAACAAGAGTATCTTGAAAAAATAGACAGTATTTTAATACCGGTTGTTGGGCTTGCAAACTATACAGCTCAAGTTGATTTGAGCATGGATTTTAGCTCAGTTGAGGAAACTCAAAAACGCTATAACCCAGACCTACCAGCGGTTAGAAGCGAAACCACATTTGAAGAAAATAACATTGGTGGTTTAGCTGTTGGTATTCCTGGTGCGCTTACAAATCAACCACCGCTAAACTCAAACATTCCTGAGGTTGCAGGACAAGGCGGCGCAGGCTCAGCTACGTCACCAACACGTAGCCACAAAGAAGCAACACGTAATTATGAACTCGATACAACAATTTCTCACAAGCGCCAGCAAAGTGGTGTAATACGCAGAATAAGTGTGTCAGTTGCTGTTGACTACGTCCCTAAAGTGGGAGAAAACGGCGAAATAACTATGGCCCCGCGCTCGGTAGAGGCATTGTCAAATATTCGTCGTTTACTACAAGGTGGTGTAGGTTTTGATATGCAACGTGGTGATGCACTTGAAGTAGTAACAGTGCCGTTTGTACGTGAAGCAACAAATTTAGCAATAGAAGTGCCACTGTGGGAACAAGACTGGTTTATGAAAATAGCCCGCCTTGTACTAGGCGCCTTAGTTATCATTGTATTGATAATGGCAGTAGTAAAACCAATGCTTAAGCGCTTAATTTACCCAGACGATACACTAGAAGAATACGACGAAGATGCATTAAGTTCAGGCGTAGATATTGGCGACAATACACTTGATATGCTAAATAAAGACTTTGATTCTGCTTCGGTTGGTTTCTCAAGTGATGGTACACTGCAGTTACCGGATTTACATGGCGACGAAGATTTACTCAAAGCAATTCGTGCCCTTGTAGCTAACGAACCAGAACTATCATCACAAGTAGTGAAAGCGTGGTTAACAGAAGATGACTGATCAAGAACAAAAACAACTCCCACCAGCCTTTGATGTTGATAAGCTAGATGGGGTAGATAAAGCTGCTATATTACTTTTGAGTTTATCAGAAGAAGATGCCGCGCAAATCCTTAAACACTTAGAACCTAAACAGGTGCAAAAAGTGGGTATGGCAATGGCTGGGCTACAGGATTTATCTCAAGCTAAAATAAGCGCTGTACACAACTTGTTTATAGAGCAAATTCAAAGCTTTAGTACCATTGGTTTTCAGTCAGAAGACTTTATTAAAAAAGCGCTTACAGCAGCACTTGGTGAAGACAAAGCCGCTAGCCTTATTGACCAAATTGTTATGGGCTCAGGTGCTAAAGGCTTGGATTCATTAAAATGGATGGACTCTAAGCAGGTAGCAAACATTATTCGTAATGAGCATCCGCAAATTCAAACCATTGTATTATCGTATTTAGAGCCAGAACAGTCAGCTGAGATTATTGCTCAGTTCCCTGAAAAAGTGCGTTTAGATTTAACAATGCGTATTGCAAACCTTGAAGAAGTTCAGCCAGCAGCACTGCAAGAGCTAAACGAAATTATGGAAAAACAATTTGCCGGCCAAGCAGGTGCACAAGCCGCTAAAATGGGTGGCTTAAAAGCAGCTGCAGATATAATGAACTACCTAGATACCAATGTAGAAGGGCAGTTAATGGACTCTATTCGTGAGCATGACGAAGAGATGTCGCAGCAAATTCAAGACTTAATGTTTGTGTTTGAAAACTTAATGGATGTTGAAGACCGTGGTATTCAAGCAATCCTACGAGAAGTACAACAAGACGTATTAATGAAAGCAATTAAAGGCACCGACGATGCCCTTAAAGATAAAATACTGGGCAATATGTCTAAGCGTGCTGCCGAAATGCTTGCTGATGATTTAGAAGCTATGGCACCTGTTCGTATAAGTGAAGTAGAAGCGGCGCAAAAAGAGATTTTATCAACAGCGCGTCGTTTATCTGACTCAGGTGAAATTCAGCTGGGCGGCGGCGGTGGCGAGGAGTTCTTGTAAACCATGAGCAAACTCAAAGGGCGCACACTTCGGGCTGATGAAGCAGATGAATTATTAAAAAACTGGGCTATTCCAGATGTAGCACCAGATGAGAGCAGCTTTGGCAATCGCTCTACAGCTTACGGTACACCGCTTAGTGATCTGTATAAAAAAGAATTAGCTGAAGAAATGCCAATTGATGAGCCACAAGAACCAGAATTGCCTGCGCTTACTATGGTTGAGCTTGAACGCATTAGGCAAGATGCCTACGAAGAAGGCCTCAAGCAAGGTCATGAGCAAGGCTACATAGACGGTTTTGAAAAAGGCGTTGGCGAAGGCAAAGAGGCTGGCTACAAAGAAGGCTTAGAGCAAGGTAAAACAAAAGGCCTTGATGACGTAAAACCATTAATTGAAGAGCAGTTAACAAGTTTAAAAACTATTTTAGAGGGACTTACTGCACCGCTAGATAAAGTAGATGAACAAGCTGAAAAGCAATTAGTACAACTTGCTAGTATGTTAGCGGAAGCTGTTATTTATCAAGAAGTAAAAACATCGCCAGATGTGATCTTACATACGTTAAAGCAAAGTATAGATTCTCTTAATGCCGAGCAAGAAAAAGTACGAATTCACTTAAACCCCGAAGATTTAGAGCTAATAAAAGAGAGTTACGGTGAACAAACCATTATTGATAATAACTGGCAATTAATGGCAGAGCCCACTCTTGAGCGCGGTGGCTGTGAAGTTAAAACAGCGCAATCATCACTCGATATGACCCTTAAAACACGTGTCAAAGAAACGTTGGATAGTTTTTTGCATAATAGTGGTATCTAACTATTTTATCGGCGTGTTATGTCAACTCAACGTGCACCTTTAAGCGAACGCTTATCTCAATATCAACAACATATTAAAACCCCAGCGCCTGCTGTGGCAGGTATTTTAACGCGTGTTGTTGGCCTTACCCTTGAGGCTAGAGGTTTACGTGCTCCCGTTGGTAGCCAATGTAAAATAGAAACTATGAACGGCTTTGTAGACGCCGAAATAGTCGGTTTTAACGATCAAACTTTGTATTTAATGCCTAATGATCATATCTCAGGTGTACTTCCAGGTGCGCGTGTAATTCCTCAAGTTAATAACTTAGGTTTACCTGTAGGGATGAGTTTACTAGGGCGCGTGGTTGATGGCTTAGGGCGACCGCTAGATGGCCTAGGTAAAATTAATGCTGAGCATCATTTAAAGTTTGCACAAAATACTATAAACCCGCTTTCAAGAAGACCAATCACTAAGCCTATGGATGTAGGTGTACGTGCTATTAACTCGGTTATTACAGTAGGGCAAGGCCAGCGCATGGGCTTGTTTGCAGGCTCCGGTGTGGGTAAATCAGTACTTCTCGGTATGATGACCCGAGGTAGCGAAGCCGATGTCATTGTTGTTGGCTTAGTGGGGGAGCGTGGCCGCGAAGTAAAAGAATTTATTGAAGAAATACTCGGTGTAGAGGGGCGCAAACGTTCAGTTGTTGTCGCAGCGCCCGCTGATTCATCACCGCTTATGCGTTTAAAAGGCTGTGAGAGCGCCGTAACCATTGCAGAGTATTTTAGAGATCAGGGTTTAAACGTATTATTGTTACTCGATTCGGTAACGCGTTATGCAATGGCGCAACGTGAAATTGCACTTGCTGTTGGCGAGCCGCCAGCTACAAAGGGTTATCCGCCTTCGGTGTTTGCTAAATTACCTGCGCTGGTGGAGCGTGCTGGTAATGGCGGTGAAGGGCAAGGTTCAATTACCGCCTTTTTTACGGTGTTGAGTGAAGGCGATGATATGCAAGACCCTATTGCTGATGCAGCGCGAGCTATATTAGATGGCCACATTGTACTATCGCGTGATTTAGCTGACAGTGGGCACTATCCCGCCATAGATATAGAAAAATCGATTTCGCGTGTTATGCCTCAAGTCGTTTCTGAACCACACATGCAACAAGCCCGTGTACTTAAGCAAGTTTATTCAATGTATCAACAAAACAAAGATATGATTACTTTAGGTGCTTATCAAAAAGGGACCGATCAAATGCTCGACCAAGCCATAAATATGATGCCAAGAGTAAATGCATTTTTACAACAAGGTATGCGAGATGTCATTAGTTACGATGATGGTCTGCAAGGTCTTGCTCAGTTACTAGGACAAGCATAATGGCTAAAAATAAACTCGATTTATTGCTCAAAATTGAAAATGATAAAGAAGAAAGTTTGCGCATGAGTTACTTACAAGCCAATCAAAATTTGCAAGCAAATCAACAAAAGCTGCAAGGTTTAAATAACTTTAGACTTGAATATTCTCAACAGTTACACCTAAAAGGTAAGTCGGGTTTATCTAGTGCAGGGTTTGGTCAGTACCATGCTTTTATAGCTAAAATTGAAGAGGCAATTCGCCAACAAGCAAGTACAGTAAATACAGCTAAGCAAGTTGTTACTCAACGTAAAACGCTATGGCTTAAGCAGCAAATTAAAGCTAAAGCAGTTGCCAAATTAATCGAGAATCAAAAACTCAAAGCAAATGCGTTAATGGCTAAAAACGAGCAAAAAATGTTAGATGAGTTTTCAGCTAATCAGTTTTTTCAACGTCGGAAAGCTTTGTAATTCAGGCACGTTAATTGCTTTGTTACTTAGTGGTATTTAACTTTTGGCGGTATGCGGTGGCATATTGCCGTAATGGTATTAGGTGATTTATGGCGATGAATAACATTTCGTTTTTAGTTTCTTCTGAAAAAGATTCACTGTTAGCTCTTAAAGACAATAGCTTAGCTAATGGCGAAGGAAATTTAGGCGAGGAATTTTTAAGCCAGCTAAACGAAGCACATAACTCTATGAGGCCTTTGCTTAAGGGCAATAAAAATCCCGATGCCGAAAACTCGATTGCCATACCTAAGCATAAACAGCCAGAAGAAAATGAAAATCTGAGCGTAAAGCTAGATGAAATAACAACAGACGAAGTTACTTTTGTATCTGTTGAGATGCTTGATCAAATTAATTCAGCACAAGCAATGAGCACCTCGATTAATAAGCCGTTCGATGCAACTAACAGTTTAGAATCAGAAAATGCAGAGTTAGAAACCACCTCAGTAATTTTATCTGCTAATACAAGTGATGAAGTAACGACTGAAGAAGCGAATACAGCCAGTGTAGTGCAAAATCCAATTGCCACTAATGTAGACTCTAAAACGGCTAAATTAATTGATTCAAAAAGCGATAACTTAAGCTCACGACCTTTGAACTCTTTACCATTAAATGAAGGCAAGCATCGAAAAAGTGATGTTACTGAAGCTATTGAAGGGCCATTAAATTCTATAAATAAAAAGCCCGATGACAGCCCTGGCTCTACATTAGAAAAACCTGAATTTGCATCAATGGGTTCTAAAGAGCAGCTAGGACAAAATAAGTCTGCTGATAAAAATAATATAGTTTTGCCAACACCCACCGACAAAGCGGGTGTTACTCAGTCTCCTTTAGCCACAACGGAAGGTGATAATAATGCAGCAATAGATACGTTAATGACTAAAGATGCGAGCTTAATTAAAGCTAATAGCGTTATTGCTAGTTTAACGCCTGAGCAGCGCTCACAACTTAACGCGCAAGTTAAGCTATCAGAAAATACTGATTCAACTAGTAACACTTCAAATCTTAAGCAAATGCTTGCACAATTTATTACTGATAACGAAAAAGCGCAAAGCACGGTAACAAAACACTCTTTTAGCGCAGAAATAAATTCACTTAATACAGCTGATAAACAAAGTTTATTAACGCAATTAAACGCATATATTAAAACAGAGCAGCCTAAAGGCGAGCAGTTGTCAGTGCTTAAGCAAACAATTAATGAGTTAAAAGCTTCTATTGAAATAGGGCTTGCTGATACCGCTAAATCAGACTCAAAAACGTTTGTGGCCTCAGAGACTCCTAATACAGTATATGATCCACAAAAGTTAAGCTTAAAGGCATCTACAAACGAAGGCGCGGATATTAATAAAGCCGTAGCAACCTCAGCTAAGCGTGATGATTTATTAAAATCATTTGAAGAGTTACAAAAAGATGGGCTTAAAAAAATAACGGCAGAACAAACTCCTGCACGCGTAGCACAAGTATTTACGCAAATTACAGCCGCTTTAAATACTCAGCAAACGAGCACATTAAGCCAATACGACTCATTAAGTTACGAGCAGAGCTTACTTGATACCCAAATAATACAAACTCAACAATTACAAAGTACATCACAAGTTAAGCAAGTAAGTATTGATCCAGCTGTAATGCAGGCAATTAATATTGTTAAAAGTGATGCAGCTAAATTACTGCAAGAGCGCGTTAGCTCAATGTTGAGCATTAATAATAAAGAAGCAGAAATTCGCCTCGATCCTCCAGAAATGGGCAGCATGCAAATACGTATTCGTAGCGATGCAGAACAAGCACATATAAACTTTGTTGTACAAAACCAGCAAGCCAAAGAAGCACTTGAGCAATCAATGCCGCGCTTACGTGAAATGTTAGCGCAACAAGGGCTAGAGCTTGGTGAAAGCACTATTTCTTATGGGCAATCAGGTGGTGAAACAGCTGAGCAAAGTGAGAGTGGAGCCCAAGGTAATTTGGCTAATAATAAGTCAGTTAATGATGAAAACGGCGAGCAAGCAAATAACACTGCACAAAGTTCTCGACAACAAACTTCATCATCAATAGATTACTATGCCTAAGTACTGCTATTATAATAGTTAAAACAAGCAAGTACCTTTGCGATTAAAGGAATCATGATGGCTGAAGAAGCAAGTTTAGAAATCGAAGAAACCGGTAAAAGTAAAAAGAAACTAATAATAATCATATTAGCTGTACTAGTTATTGTAGGTGGTGCAGCGGGTTACTTTTTTATGTCAGGTTCGGATGCGCCAATTGAAAGCTTAGATGAAGAGACTGCAATATCAACAGATGCAGCTTCAGCTGAGCCTACTGATTCAGCTGAAATTGGTAGTGCTTTATATGTGGCTATGCCACGCCCATTTGTATTTAATGTGCCAGGTTCAAGTCGCGATAGAATTGTACAAATTAAAGTGCAGTTATTAGTGCGTGGTGAAGTAAACGAGGAAACAGCCAAAAAACATATTCCACTAATAGAAGGGACGCTATTGAGTGTGTTTTCTACTACAACAGCTGATGAATTAAGTACGAGCTCTGGTAAAGAAACACTTCGTTTTTCTGCACTTGAAAAAGTCCAAGCGGCTTTAAATGATGTTGAAGGCAGCAAAGTAATTGAGCGGGTATTGTTTACCGGCTTTGTGATGCAATAAGGGGTTAGCGTGAGCGATTTATTATCCCAAGACGAAATTGATGCGCTATTACATGGCGTTGATGACGTTGAAGAGGAAGATATACACGAAGGTGAAGATGGCGGGGGAAGTACGCTTCAGTACGATTTTTCTTCGCAAGATCGGATCGTACGTGGTCGTATGCCGACGCTGGAAATTGTTAACGAACGCTTTGCTCGTCATATGCGAATTAGCCTATTTAATATGATGCGTCGCACCGCAGAGGTGTCTATTAACGGCGTGCAAATGATTAAGTTTGGCGAGTATATTCATACTTTATTTGTCCCAACCAGTTTAAATATGGTCCGTTTTAGGCCTTTAAAAGGCACTGGCCTGATTACCATGGAAGCACGACTTGTGTTTATTTTGGTAGATAACTTTTTTGGTGGTGACGGGCGTTATCATGCAAAAATAGAGGGCCGAGAATTTACCCCAACAGAGCGCCGGATTGTACAAATGCTCCTTAAAATAATCTTTGAAGATTATAAAGAAGCATGGGCACCGGTTATGGATGTATCGTTTGAATATCTCGATTCAGAAGTAAACCCAGCTATGGCGAATATTGTAAGTCCAACAGAAGTTGTGGTTATTAGCTCTTTTCATATTGAGCTTGATGGCGGTGGCGGCGATTTTCATATTGCACTTCCGTATTCGATGCTTGAGCCAATCCGAGAGCTTTTAGATGCGGGTGTTCAATCTGATACAGAGGATACCGACTTACGTTGGAGCAAAGCACTTCGCGATGAAATAATGGATGTTGAGGTTGATATGTCGACTCAGTTACTTGAAGTTGATTTGACCTTAAAGCAAATTATGGAATTAAAAGCAGGTGATATTATTCCGGTTGAAATGCCTGAGCATATAACCGTATTTGTTGAGGAGCTCCCTACATTTAGAGCCAAGATGGGTCGGTCTCGCGATAATGTTGCGCTTCAAATTAGTGAAAAAATTAAACGACCTGATTCAGTTAAATCTGAGCTGCATGTATTTACCAAAGGCGGCAAGAAAATTGACTCAGATGCAGAATTAGCAGAACTAGAAGATGATTTACACCTCTCTGACGGTGTAGACTTAGACTGGTAATTGATTAAAAGGTTAAAAGTATGAGCGATGATCAAGACACAATGGATGAATGGGCAGCAGCATTAGCAGAAGCCGAAGGTCCAGATGATAGTGGCGAAGCACATGTTGCAGAGCTTGATGAGTTAAGTGATTCAAAACACGAAATGAGTGGTGATGAAAAAAGAAAACTCGACACTATTTTAGATATTCCCGTTACTATCTCAATGGAAGTAGGGCGCTCTAAAATCAATATTCGTAACCTACTGCAACTTAATCAAGGCTCTGTTGTTGAGCTTGATCGTGTTGCGGGTGAGCCGCTAGACGTACTAGTTAATGGTACTTTAATCGCTCATGGTGAAGTAGTTGTAGTAAACGACAAATTTGGTATTCGCTTAACTGACGTGATAAGCCAAGTAGAGCGGATCAAAAAATTACGATGAGCTTATTAGTTGCTTTAACGACTACCGTTTTTTCAAAAGCAGATGTGGCAACACCAACTGGGGACATACTCTCTATGGTGCTGTCGCTTGTAATGGTGCTAGTACTGATTATTGTACTGGCATTTTTTGTTAAAAAGCTTAACCCTAATTTAGCAAATAGTGATGAGTTTAAAGTAGTTAGAAGTCTACCTTTAGGTTCTCGCGAGCGTTTAATGGTTGTTGAGATAGATAATGCTCAGCATTTGCTTGGTGTAACTCCCCACAGTATTAATTATTTACACAAGTTAGAAACCCCATTAAGTGAAAAAGAACTGCCTGAACTCGCTAAACGATTTGGTAAACTTTTAAACCCGCAATCAAACCAAAATAAAAAGAATTAAACCTATGACAAAGTGGCTGCTTATTATTTTTGCCATAGTGTTTGTACCAAATGTAAGTGCAGAAGGAATTGATGCCCTTACCATTACAACAAACGCTGATGGCACACAAGATTACTCAGTAACGTTACAAGTTTTAGCAATTATGACGGCGCTGAGTTTTATACCGGCCGCCATAATTATGATGACCTCTTTTACACGAATTATTGTTGTACTCGCCATTTTGCGCCAAGCAATTGGCTTACAGCAAACACCGTCAAACCAAGTGTTATTAGGTATGTCACTTTTTTTAAGTATTTTTATAATGGCGCCTATTTATCAGCAGGTAAACGAGCGAGCTATAGAGCCTTACTTAAATGAGCAGGTTACATCAGTAGAGGCTTTAGAGCTTGCTAAAGAGCCAATGAAAGCATTTATGCTTTCACAGGTGCGTTTAAAAGATTTAGAAACGTTTGCTAAAATTGCTGGTTACGATCAGCTAAATTCGCCACAAGATACGCCATTAATAGTGTTAATACCGGCCTTTGTAACCAGCGAACTTCAAACGGCATTTATAATTGGGTTTATGTTTTTTATCCCATTTTTAATTGTTGATTTAGTGGTCGCTTCGGTCTTAATGGCGATGGGTATGATGATGCTTTCCCCCATGATAGTGTCCTTACCGTTTAAAATTATGCTGTTTGTACTTGTTGATGGTTGGAGCTTAGTGATGGGGACTCTAGCTAAAAGCTTTGGTTTAGGGACTTAGTATGCAAAGCATTAACATGACCCAACAATAGGAGTACAACATGGAACCGGAAATTTTTGTTGATATTCTAAGTGACGCACTGTTTTTAGTTATTAAATTGGTGTCTGCAATTGTAGTCCCAGGCTTAATTATTGGTTTAGTGGTTGCTGTATTTCAGGCGGCAACATCAATCAATGAACAAACGTTGAGCTTTTTACCTCGTTTATTAATTACCATTAGTGCGCTTATTGTAGGTGGGCACTGGCTTACTCAAGAACTGATGGATTTTTTTACTCGCCTAGTATTACTTATTCCTGAAATTGCAGGTTAAACGTGGAATACCCCTTTGCAGTCGTTATTCAATGGTTGAGCGATTTTTTGCTGCCCCTGGTACGCATTAGCTCAATGATTATGATTATGGCTGGTTTAGGGGCTAAAAATGTCCCTACGCGTATAAAAATGGGGTTATCAGTTGTCGTAACTTTTCTTGTTGTTCCTGTTCTGCCGCCAGCTACATTCACTAATTTATTTTCGTTTGAGATGATTTTAGTCGTTATTCAACAAATGCTGATTGGTGTTGCTATTGGTTTTGCATCTATACTTTTATTAAATACCTTTGTTTTAGCAGGGCAAATACTTGCGATGCAAACCGGTTTAGGTTTTGCTTCGGTTATTGACCCCTCTAATGGCGCAAGCGTCCCAGCGGTTGGCCAGTTTTTCCTTATTTTGGCCACCTTGTTATTTTTTGCTTTTAACGGCCATTTAATGATGATTCAAATGGTGGTGCATAGCTTTCAAGTGCTACCCATTGATGGCACATGGTGGTCTGTAGATCATTACTGGGACATAGTGACTTGGGGCGGCTGGATGTTTACTACAGCACTGGTACTCTCACTTGCACCGCTTACCGCAATGCTCGTTATTAATATTTCTTTTGGTATTATGACGCGTGCGGCACCGCAATTAAATATCTTTGCAATTGGCTTTCCGTTCACACTTGTTGCAGGGCTTACGATTATTTGGGCAACGTTAGGTAACTTTACTCTTCAATTTGAGTTTCAGTGGTTAAAAATGGTTGAGCTAATGTGCACTTTAGTTGGTTGTTCACCGTAGGAGAGCCTAATGGCTGAAGATTCAGGACAAGAAAAAACAGAAGAACCCACGGGGAAAAAAGTAGACGAATCGAAAAAGAAAGGGCAGGTAGCGCGTTCTAAAGAGCTTGGCACCATGTTTGTACTTATTTTTTCCGCTATATCTTTGCTCTTATATGGTCCTGAGATTGGTAAAGGCCTATATAACATTATGGGGCGAATGCTGAGTCTTAACCGAAATGAAGCCTACGATACCACTAAAATGTTTGCTGTTTGGGCTAGTGTGTCTGATGTGCTTATTTTTCCTATGGCAATGTTTGTATTTATTATTTTATTTGCAGGTATTATAGGAAATACGCTATTGGGGGGATTTAATTTTAGTTGGCAAGCAGCAGCACCCAAAGCAAGTAAAATGTCACCGTTTAAAGGCTTTAAGCGTATGTTTGGCCCCCAAGCAGCGGTAGAGTTAACCAAAGCCATTTTAAAATTTTCTGTAGTTGCTGGCTTTGCTGTATTTCTAATTAACACTTTCTTTGATGAGATTTTACATTTAAGTATAGAGCCTGCACCAAATAACATTATTCATGCGTTAGAAATATTAGCATGGATGTTTCTAGCTCTCTCTTGTACGTTGGTTATTATTGCTGCAATAGATGCGCCTTATCAAAGTTATACTCACCATAAGCAACTTAAAATGACAATGCAAGAGGTTAAAGATGAGTATAAAAACTCTGAAGGTGACCCACAAATAAAAGCGCGCATTAGGCAAACACAAAGGCAAATGTCGCAAAACCGCATGATGCAAGATGTTCCTGACGCTGATGTTATTGTTACCAACCCAACTCACTACTCTGTAGCATTAAAATACGACACGGAGCGCGCAGGTGCGCCTATAGTGCTTGCTAAAGGTATTGATGAAATGGCGATGCAAATTCGTAAAGTAGCAATAGGGAATGAAGTACCTATTCTAGAATCCCCCATGTTGACCCGAGCGCTTTATCATACGGCTGAAGTAGGAGAGCAAATACCCGATCAGCTATTTACCGCAGTAGCGCAAGTTTTAGCGTATGTATTTCAGCTTAAACGCTTTAATAAAGGGCGCGGAAAACGTCCAACTAAGCTCAATAAAAAGCTGCCAATCCCCGATGCCTACAAGTATTAAACCGTTAACTGAATAACTTGGAATAGTTATTGCTAATTTTACGTAGTGTCAATTTTTTGAAATTGTAGAATTATGAATTTTAAAGCAGTATTACAACAGCTTAACAGAGACAAAAAAGAATATGGCAAAGGGATAGGTACTCCTTTGTTGGTGCTTGCTGCCTTGGGGATGGTGATTTTACCACTACCGCCATTTTTACTCGATATCCTTTTCTCGTTTAATATTGCTCTAGCATTAGTGGTTTTACTTGTGACAGTTTACACGATGAAGCCGGTTGAGTTTGGTATATTCCCCTCTGTAATACTAATCGCTACAATTATGCGCTTAGCGCTTAACGTTGCCAGTACTCGCGTGGTATTACTTGAAGGCCATAATGGTGGTGATTCTGCCGGTAAAGTAATTGAAGCGTTTGGCTCAGTTGTTATTGGTGGTAACTACGCTGTTGGTTTGGTTGTGTTTTTAATCCTGATCATTATTAACTTTGTAGTAATTACTAAAGGTGCTGGTCGTATTTCTGAGGTATCTGCGCGTTTCACCCTTGATGCAATGCCGGGTAAACAAATGGCAATTGACGCCGATTTGAACGCAGGCTTTATCAGCGCAGAACAAGCGCGTGACCGCCGCGAGGAAGTAACTCGCGAAGCTGATTTTTACGGCTCAATGGATGGTGCGAGTAAATTTGTAAAAGGTGATGCGATTGCAGGTATTGTTATACTAATCATCAATATTGTTGGTGGTTTATTTGTCGGTATGATCCAGCACAATTTGAGTTTTGGCAATGCAATGGAAGTATATACATTACTTACCATTGGCGATGGCTTAGTTGCTCAACTCCCTTCTTTACTGCTTTCGATTGGTACCGCGATTGTTGTAACACGCCAAAATGAGTCGCTCAATATGGGGGACCAATTTAAGAAACAACTAGGCAACGAAAAGTCACTCTTTATTGCATCTGGTATTTTGATCATCATGGGCTTAGTGCCTGGTATGCCGCATATTGCTTTTTTAAGTTTAGGTGCGTTACTGGGTTACTTAGCTTACTACACACAGCAAAGTAAATTAAAAGCTGCTGCGGCAGAAGCTGAAGAGGCCGCTAATGGCGGAAGCGTTGCAACGGGTGTTGCTAATAAACAAGAACAAAAAGAACTAGGCTGGGATGACGTTCAGCAGGTTGATGTAATTGGCTTAGAAGTCGGTTATAGATTAATTCCGTTAGTGGACCAATCACAAGGTGGTGAGCTACTTAATCGTATTAAGGGGGTGCGTAAAAAGCTTTCTCAAGAGCTTGGTTTTTTAGTACCGCCGGTACATATACGCGACAATTTAGAGCTTGACCCTAACGCTTACAGAATAACATTAATGGGGGTTTCAACCGGTGAAAGCGAGCTTAAGCATGGCGACGAGCTAGCGATTAACCCAGGACAAGTATTTGGTCCAATTAAAGGGGTTGAAACAAAAGATCCTGCGTTTGGCCTTGATGCCGTATGGATCAAGCCAGATCAAAAAGATGAAGCACAATCACTCGGTTATACCGTTGTAGATTCAGCCACGGTAGTTGCCACTCATATTAGCCAGTTATTAACTAACAGTGCAGCGTTATTACTAGGGCATGAAGAAGTTCAAAACCTACTTGATATGCTTGCTAAAAGCCATCCTCGCTTAGTGGAAGGACTAGTACCTGATGTATTGCCCTTAACTGCTATTGTAAAAGTACTACAAAATTTATTAAATGAAGGCGTGGCTATTCGCGATATGCGCTCAATTGTTCAAACCCTCGTTGAGTATGGCCCACGTAGTCAAGACCCTGATGTATTAACGGCTGCAGTGCGTATTTCACTGCGTAGATTAATTGTTCAAGATGCGGTGGGAATGTCATCAGAAATCCCTGTCATAACCTTGGCGCCTGAGTTGGAACAGATGTTGCATCAGTCATTACAAAATGCAGGCGATGAAGGTGCCGGTATTGAGCCAGGACTTGCAGAGCGACTTCAAGTGTCATTGACACAAGCGCACCAAAATCAAGAAATGGCCGGCGAACCTTCTATATTGCTAACGTCAGGAATGTTACGCACTGTGTTATCTCGTTTTGTTAAGTACACCATTCCAGGATTGAGAGTGATGTCTTATCAAGAGGTACCAGATGAAAGACAGATCAAAATTGTAAGCTCGGTAGGCCAACAATAAGATTTTAACAGGGGTTGAATCATGAAAATTAAACGTTTTTTTGCTAAAGATATGCGCACAGCACTTAAAGAAGTTAAAGATGAGTTAGGTGTTGATGCGGTTATTATGTCAAATAAAAAACTGGCTAACGGTGTAGAAATTGTAGCGGCAGTTGATTATGACAAAGCAGCCCCTAAAGTAGCAGCGCAACCACAACGCCCTGCAGAGCCGCGTACTCAGGCGCCACAACAAAGCATCCATAATTTTGTAAAACCAGAGCCACAGCGTGCCAAGCCTGAGCCTCAAGCAAAAGTTGCTGACAGCCTACAAGCATTATTAGAGCGTCAATCACCGCGTCCTCGTTCTCCTGAGCTTGCATCAATGTTTTCACAATCGGGTATTGATACTACTGATAACTATCAAGAACCTGATATGGGGCAGCGTACTAAAAATATGTTTGCTCCTGAAGTTCCTGCGCCAGTTCGTCCACAAACTCAAGCGGATAGCTTAGGTTTTGATGATTTAGACCGCGACTTTGATGATTTAGATAGCCCAGTAACCACTCGCCAACAAGCACCTAATAATGAAAGCGAAGAAATGACAACAATGCGTGAAGAAATGAACGCAATTCGTCAATTACTTGAGCACCAAGTATCAGGCTTGATGCAACAAGATATGGCGCGTCGCGATCCAACACGCGCTTGTATGGTTGACCGTTTAGTCGGTATGGGTATCGATAAAGAAGTAGCACAGCAAATGGCATGTTTTGTACCTGATGATGTGTCTCGTAAGCAAGGTTGGAAAGCATTGTTAACTATGGTCGAAGATCAAATGCAAACAACCAATAATGAAATACTTCGCCAAGGTGGTGTATATGCGTTAGTGGGTCCAACAGGTGTGGGTAAAACAACGACTGTTGCTAAGCTTGCAGCTCTAGGCGCACAAAAATATGGTGCCGATAAAGTGGCGTTAATAACCACGGATACATACAGAATTGGTGCTTATGAACAACTTGCAACATATGGTCGTATTATTGGTTGTGGTGTTAAGCAAGTTAAAGATGCTAATGAATTAGCTGAAGTTTTATATCATTTACGAAATAAACGTCTAGTATTAATTGACACAGCAGGTATGAGCCAGCGAGATTTACGTTTAACTGAGCAATTAAACACGTTAATGCGTAACCAACGTGTAGATATTCGCAGCTACTTAGTACTTAGCGCGACAGCACAAATTAATGTATTGCAAGAAACTGTACGTCACTTTAAAAAAGTACAGTTAAGTGGCTGTATTTTCACTAAGTTAGACGAATCATTAAGTTTGGGTGAGATTATTAGTATTGCGATTCAAAATCGCCTTCCAATAGGGTATCTTACTAATGGTCAACGAGTACCAGAGGATATTCGTGTTGCAAATGCTGAGAAACTAGTTAAAAAGGCTGAGCAATTATATTTAAAAAGAACAAAAGAACAACATTCAAGGCACCAAGCAGTGGCGCCAAGCACAGTAGGGATGTATGATTAACACAGTATTAGATCAAGCAAGCGGCCTGCGCAAAATGAGTCAAAACAATAACAACGGCGTAAAAGTTATCGCTGTAACCGGTGGTAAAGGTGGAGTAGGGAAAACAAATGTTTCTCTAAATACAGCTATTGCACTTGGGCAGCAAGGTAATCGAGTATTAGTGCTGGATGCTGACTTGGGTTTAGCAAACTGTGATGTGATGCTTGGTTTACGTGTAGAGCGTAACTTGTCACATGTCTTGTCTGGTGAATGTGAGCTTGATGAAATTTTAGTTGAAGGCCCTGCAGGAATTAAAATTGTACCCGCTACATCGGGTTCGCAAAGTATGGTTGAATTATCACCATCTGAGCATGCTGGGCTAATTCGTGCGTTTAGCGAATTGAATACCGAATTTGATATTTTAATTGTAGATACAGCTGCTGGTATTTCAGACATGGTACTGAGCTTCTCGCGTGCAGCGCAAGATGTAATGGTTGTTGTATGCGATGAGCCGACATCAATAACCGACGCTTACGCACTTATTAAAGTATTAAGTCGTGAGCACGGCGTTTATAAATTTAAAATTGTTGCCAATATGGTGCGCAGTATGCGTGAAGGCACTGAATTGTTTGCAAAGCTATCTAAAGTTACCGACCGCTTTTTAGATGTATCAATGGAGCTAGTAGCAACGGTTCCTTATGATGAAAATATGCGCAAAGCAACACGTCGTCAAAAAGTAATAGTAGAGCTCTTTCCAAATTCGCCAGCCGCTCTTGCGTTTAAAACGCTGGCAACAAAAGCAGTCAAATGGCCAATACCCAACCAACCATCTGGGCATTTAGAGTTTTTCATTGAGAAACTAGTAAACGGTTAATTATGACAACACTGGTGAATAGAGCTATGGGATATCAATCAACACAAAATTTAAATGTGATTGTTGAGAAGCATGCATCACTTGTTAAAAAAGTGGCATGTCATCTAATTGCTCGATTACCACCTAGCGTTCAACTTGATGATTTAATTCAATCAGGAATGATAGGCTTAATAGAAGCTTCGAAAAACTTTGATGCAACAAAAGGCGCAAGCTTTGAAACTTTTGCAGGTATTCGTATTCGCGGTGCTATGCTTGATGAAATGCGCCGTGGTGATTGGGCTCCTCGTTCAGTTCACCGTAAAAACAGGCAAGTTGCAGAAGCAATTACTGAGCTCGAAAGTAGTCTGAACCGCGAACCAACGGACATAGAAGTTGCTGAAAAACTTGAAATTTCGCTCAATGAGTACCATCATATTTTAAATGATGCGAATACGAGTAAAATATTAGGCATTGAAGACCTTGGTGTAGATGAGGATGTTATTACTCCTGTAGGCCAAGATTTAGCACAAGATAAACCTTTTAATAATGTTAAAAATGATAGGTTTAATGAGTCTTTGCTAAGTGCAATTAAGTCATTACCAGAGCGTGATGCAATGGTGCTTTCTTTGTACTACAACGATGAAATGAATTTAAAAGAAATAGGACATATACTCGATGTAAGTGAATCGCGTGTAAGTCAGATACATGGTCAGGCGATGATTAAGCTTAAAGCTAAAATCAATGACTGGATAAATTAGTAGTAAGTAAACAAAGGTTAATACCTCACTGGGGGATGTTTTGGATAAAAACATGAAAATTCTTGTAGTTGATGATTTTTCAACGATGAGACGCATTATAAAAAACCTGTTACGTGACTTAGGTTTCACTAACGTTCAAGAAGCTGATGATGGGTCTACAGCTTTGCCTATGTTGCAAAATCAAGTGTTTGATTTTGTAGTTACGGATTGGAATATGCCTGGAATGCAGGGTATTGATCTTTTAAGAGCAATACGTGCAGACGAGAAGTTAAAACATATCCCTGTATTAATGGTAACGGCAGAAGCTAAAAAAGAACAAATAATAGCTGCGGCGCAAGCTGGCGTGAATGGTTATATTGTTAAGCCATTTACGGCTGGAACATTAAAAACTAAATTAGAAAAAGTATTTGAACGCTTAGGCTAATGATGGGGGAGAGGCTTATGCCAGCACCAGCTGCGCCTCAAATAACGTTAGAACAAGCTCGTCAGCTCGTTGTTTTTTTAGAAAATGATGAGCAAGACAAAGCAAATCAGTTGATTTTAGAGGCTGCTTCTAAAGAGCAATCTGAATTATTTGCTGAAGTTGGAAAGTTGACTCGTCAACTGCACGAAGCCCTTAAAAGTTTTGAGCTTGATACTCGCTTAACTGATATAACGACAGATGCGATTCCAGATGCTAAAAAGCGGCTTAATTATGTTATAGAAATGACAGAAAATGCGGCTAATAAAACAATGGATGCAGTGGAAGCGAGTCTTCCTATAGCCCAGCAGTTAGCGGACGAAATATCTCATATCAAACCGACATGGGATCGTTTAATGAGCCGCGAGATTGAGCTTGGTGAGTTTAAGCAACTTTGCCATAGCATCGATAAGTTTATGAACAACTCTCATCATAAGACTGATGAGCTTCAAAGCTTAATGACAAATGTATTAATGGCTCAAGACTATCAAGACTTAACAGGTCAAGTTATTCGCCGTGTTATTGAACTTGTTAGGGAAGTAGAAGAAAGTTTACTGCATCTTTTAACTGCGTTTGCTGAACAAGACGACAGTAACAGCACCGCGAATAAAGTAGAACAACAAAAAATAAAAGAACCAGTTGCCACACAAACTTTAGCAGGTCCTGAAGGCCCTATTATTGATAAAGAATCGCGTAATGATGTTGTATCTGATCAAGATGAAGTTGATGATCTTTTATCAAGTTTGGGCTTCTAAGAGGAGAGTAACTGCATGTTTGAAGTCGATGAAGATATTTTACAAGACTTTCTTGTAGAGGCTGGAGAAATCCTAGAGCTTTTATCTGAACAGTTAGTTGAGCTGGAAAATAATCCAGAAGATACCGAGTTACTAAACGCTATATTTAGAGGTTTTCACACTGTAAAAGGTGGTGCAGGCTTTTTAGCTATGACAGAACTTGTTGATGCTTGTCACGGTGCTGAAAACGTATTTGATTTACTACGTCAAGGCGTGCGAACAGTCAACTCAGAGTTAATGGATGTTATTTTACAAGCACTAGACACCATTAATGAGATGTTTGCGACTATCCAAAACAGAGACAAGCCTGAACCTGCAGATCCTGAATTACTTCATACTCTTCATATCTTAGGTCTACCTCCAACAGAAGCCGAAGCCACTGAAGCCTCTTCACAAACAGAGGTTGAACAACCTCATAATGAAGTGGTGGATACACCGGTAGCTGATGATGAAGATCCGTTTGCATTTGATGAACTATTTAGCGGAGCGCCTTCGGTTAGCGATGCTGAAATAGATGAAATAACTGAAGACGAATTTGAAAGCTTACTTGATGAGCTACACGGTAAAGGACAAGGTCCTGCAGTTGAAAAACCAGTAGCAAGTAGTAGTGATTTTAGTGGTGATATTACTGATGATGAATTTGACAGCTTATTAGACGAGTTACATGGTGTTGGCAGTTTTGGTGAAGTTACGAGCAAACCTGAACAAAATGATGCCAATAAAACACCTGTAGAACCAGCTACACCAGCGGCAAATACAGTTAATTCATCAGATGATGAAATTAGTGATGACGAATTTGAAGCGCTTCTTGATGAACTTCATGGTAAAGGCACTGCTCCTAAATCGATAGAAAGTGCGCCAGCTGCAAAACAACCTGAACTTGTTTCACCGCCAGTTAAACAAGTGAGTGAACCAGTAAAAAAAGCTGCGCCAGCTAAAGCTCCTACTCCAAAACCAGTTGAAAAAGCGCCAGAGAAGCCAGCAGCTAAAGCACCACCAGCAGCAGCTCCAAAAAAATCAGCGCCACCAGCTGCAGAAACCACCGTTCGCGTAGATACAAAACGACTCGATCAAATTATGAATATGGTTGGTGAGTTAGTTCTTGTACGAAATCGTTTGGTTAGTTTAGCGACTAACTCAGACAGTGAAGCGATGGGTAAAGCAATCTCTAACTTAGATGTAGTGACTGCGGATATTCAAGGTGCGGTTATGCAAACGCGAATGCAACCAATTAAGAAAGTATTTGGTCGCTTCCCTCGCGTTGTACGCGACTTAGCACGTAGCTTAAATAAAGATATTGATTTAAAGCTTATTGGTGAAGAAACCGATCTAGATAAAAACTTAGTTGAAGCACTTGCAGATCCGCTTGTGCATTTAGTTAGAAACTCAGTTGACCATGGTATTGAAATGCCCGCTGTCCGTGAAGCTGCAGGTAAGTCTAGAACAGGTAATGTTACTTTATCAGCGTCTCAAGAGGGCGACCATATTTTGCTAACCATCAAAGATGATGGTGCAGGTATGGATGCTGAAAAACTGAAAAAAATTGCAATTAGTAAAGGCGTACTCGATCATGACCAGGCGAGTCGACTTTCTGACACCGAAGCATATAACCTGATTTTTGCACCTGGCTTTTCTACAAAAGAAGAAATATCTGATATTTCAGGCCGTGGTGTAGGGATGGACGTAGTTAAAACTAAGATCACGCAACTTAATGGCTCAGTAAGCATTCAGTCTGAACTTGGTGTCGGTACTATTTTAGAAATAAAAGTACCACTTACCTTGGCTATATTACCGACATTAATGGTCATTGTTGGCGCACAAACATTTGCGTTACCACTGGCTGGTGTTAGTGAGATATTCAATTTAGATTTAACGAAGACGAATGTAGTTGATGGGCAATTAACAATTATTGTGCGTAAAAAGGCGATACCGTTATTTTACCTTGAGCATTGGTTAGTAAAAGGCTCAGATCGTTCTCAGCGAAAATCTAAAGGTCACGTCGTTATTGTACAAATTGGTACGCAACAAATTGGTTTTGTTGTTGATTCATTAATTGGCCAAGAAGAAGTAGTGATTAAGCCGCTTGATGCGTTACTTCAAGGAACGCCAGGTATGGCAGGGGCTACAATAACTTCGGATGGTGGCATTGCACTGATTTTAGACGTTCCAAACATGTTAAAACATTACGCAGGCTAATAATAAAGTAGGTACATATTTAATATATACCTACGCATAAATTTAATAAGAGAGCTAAATGGCCGTTAAAGTTTTAGTTGTTGATGATTCAAGCTTTTTTCGCCGTAGAGTAAGCGAAATCCTTGAGCAAGATAGCGATATACAAGTTATAGGCTTTGCTGTTAATGGCAGAGAGGCTGTTGAGAAAGCAGCTCAATTGCGTCCTGACATGATCACCATGGATGTTGAAATGCCTGTGCTTGATGGTATTAGCGCAGTTAAAGAGATAATGGCGAGTAACCCAACTCCTATCTTAATGTTTTCATCACTTACACGTGATGGTGCAACAGCAACGTTTGATGCGTTAGATGCTGGCGCAATGGATTTTTTACCGAAAAAATTTGAAGATATTGCGCGCAATAATGAAGATGCAATTAAGCTTTTGCAAAGTAAAGTAAAAGATATAGGGCGAAGACGTTTACCGCGAACATTTAGAGCGGCAACACCAGTTAAACCAGCCATTTCAACTAAACCAACAAGTTCACTTTCGCAAAGAGCAAGCACGTCAACAACTCAAACCAAGCAGCCTGATAGAAGCTTTCAAAGAGCTGCGCCTGCTGCATCGACAAGTTCAAATGTTGCCTCAATGCGAGCAAGTGGAAAACAATATCAACTTTTAGCTATTGGTACTTCTACAGGTGGTCCTGTTGCTTTGCAAACTATATTGACTCAATTGCCTGCTAATTTTCCTCACCCTATTTTACTTATACAGCACATGCCAGCTGCATTTACACCCGCGTTTGCAGCGCGCTTAAATGGTTTGTGCCAAATAAAAGTGAAAGAAGCACAACAGGGCGATCGCTTACAACCAGGAACTGCTTATTTAGCGCCTGGTGGACAGCAGATGATGGTAGAGGGGCGTGGAGCAAATAGAACGCTGCGCGTATTTGAAGATCATAGCGAGAGAATAAGTTATAAACCAAGCGTAGATGTAACGTTTGCTAGTGCAGCTAAAACGTATCAAGGCGATGTACTTGCTATTGTTTTAACAGGTATGGGCGCTGATGGTCGTGATGGTGCAAGAATGTTAAAACAAACGGGGGCAACTATTTGGGCACAGGATGAGAAAAGCTGTGTCGTTTATGGAATGCCCCAAGCAATTGCTAATGCGGGGCTTTCAAGTGAAAGCTTAGCATTGAGCGATGTTGCAGCGCGTATAATGAGAGAGGTAGGTTGTGGATAAACTCTCAATATTTGGACTATTGGTAGCACTTAGTGCAATAGGTCTAGGTTATTCTTTAGAAGGCGGTGTTGTTTCAGCTTTATTTAATGGCCCTGCGCTTATTATTGTACTAGGTGGCACGCTTGGCGCTGTTATGTTGCAAACCTCTGCTAGCACATTCAAAAAGATGCTAAATATGAGCTCGTGGGTTTTTTTTGCACCACAATACGATATTGAAGACGCAATAGAGCAAGTTAAACGATGGTCTCATAAAGCACGTCAAGAAGGTTACTTAGCGCTTGAGAATGAAGCCTTAGCTCACCCAGATGCGTATGCAGCAAAAGGTTTAAGCTTACTTGTCGATGGCTGCTCAGAGCAAAAACTACGTGACACGCTTGAAATTGATTTACTGCTAGAGCGCGATCGTTTGCTTGAAGCCGCGCGTGTTTATGAAGCAATGGGGGGTTACAGCCCTACCATTGGTATTTTAGGTGCGGTGCTTGGCTTAATACAGGCAATGTCGTTTATTACCGATCCACAAATGCTTGGCGCCGGCGTTGCAACGGCATTTATTGCGACCATTTATGGTGTTGGTTTAGCTAATTTATTGTTTTTACCTATGGCAAATAAGTTAAAACAGCGTGTAGAGCAAAAAATGCTTTACCATGAAATGCTTGCTGAAGGCGTTATTGCAATAAGCATAGGTGAAAGCCCAGTAAATATAGAATTAAAGCTTGAAGCTTATCGTGTAGAGCGCCCTAATTTAGTGGACGAATAACATGTTACGCCGACGACTTCGTCACTCTGCTGCTAAAAGTCAACATACCGAACGTTGGCTTGTATCGTATGCCGATTACATGACTATTATGTTTGCTTTTTTTGTGGTTCTGTATGCGATAGCGATTAATAAAGAAGAACAATTCCAAATATTGTCAGATTCCCTTGAACAGGTTTTTGATAAGTCAGCTCGCCAATACTCCCAGCACGGTGAAGGTGTCAACGGTAATGGAATATTGACAGATAGAGTGACACCTGAACAAGAAGTTCTTTATGGCGAAAGTATATTAAAAGAAGAGCAAGGTCCTGAGCTACTCGACGGCCAAAGTGATACAAGCAACATCCAGCAAAAGTATTTAGGCAAACCTCTTGATAGTTTATTAATTAAATTACAGTCAGCGCTTATTGATGAAATCCGTGATGGAGAAGCCAGTTTAGAGCTTAACCAAGATTGGCTGATTATAGAGCTAAGCTCAGGTATGTTATTTTCAAGTGGTAGTTCAGTTGCACACTCTCGAGCAAAGCAGGTCGTCAAGATTGTTAAAGATATTATTGCACCAGTAGATAACTATGTAAGAGTACGAGGTTATACTGATGATGAAAGTATTCGTAATGAGATATTTCGTTCGAACTGGGAACTGTCGGTAGCTAGAGCCACGTCAATTTTAGTAGAGCTGGAAGCATTAGGCATTAATTCAGCTAGAATGGCGATAGAAGGTTATGGCCAATATTCACCTTTTGCAAGTAACGATACAGAACAAGGGCGCGCAGAAAACCGTAAAGTTGTTATCGCACTTTCTAAGTATGGATTACCGCCAAAACAAGAGGTTAAAAGTGACGCGCAAGCTGATGAGCCTGCAGTGATTGAACCTGAAATTGAACTTCCTTCAGATGACGATACAATAAAAATAATTCGTTTGCCTCATGGTGGTATTCGCATAACAACGCGCAATGAACAGTAATTAGGATGTAATGTGAAGATTTGGACTGTCGCTAATCAAAAAGGAGGGGTTGGTAAAACAACAACCGCAGTGAGCCTTGCCGGTATTTTGGCATTACAAGGTAAACGTGTGTTGCTTATAGATACAGACCCTCATGCGTCACTCACTTATTACTTTGGCATTGACTCAGAGGATTTAGAAGTCAGTGTGTACGATATTTTTGCCCGTGGTACAAGTATGCAAAGTGAAGAGATACTCCAAGCTTTGTGTCCATCAACACTTCAAAATCTGGATATTTTACCTGCGACTATGGCAATAGCTACACTTGATCGAAGTATGGGTAATAAAACAGGGATGGGGTTAATACTAAAAAAAGCGCTTGCAAAAATTAGCGAACATTACGATTATGCCATTTTAGATTGCCCTCCAGTTTTAGGGGTGTTAATGGTCAATGCGCTTGCAGCAAGTGAGCGAATTTTAGTGCCAGTGCAAACGGAGTTTTTAGCACTCAAAGGGCTTGATAGAATGATGCGTACTATGGATTTGATGCAATCCTCTCAAGCAAAAGATTATCAATATACTATAATTCCTACCATGTACGACAAACGTACCAAAGCATCGTTAGAAGCATACAAAACATTGCAAAGTACATATGGTGATAAAGTTTGGCCAGGTGTGATACCGGTGGATACCAAATTTAGAGATGCAAGCTTTGCACAAAAAGTACCTGTAGAGTATTGTCCTCGCTCGCGCGGTGTATACGCATATAAAGCATTGCTAGAATATTTAATTGAACAAGGTTAATGAATGAGTAAGCAATTGTTTGCTAATGAAAAAGTAATGAAACAATACCTCGGGGCTTTGTTATGTGAAGATGAGCCTGTAGATAACCTTGAGCCAGTTGCAAAATTACTTGAGCAAATCCCAGATGATTCACAACAGCATATTCATTCAAAACCTAAAGAACAATTAAAAGCAGCAGAGAGTACATTTGATAATGACTTGCTCAATGTTGAAATTGAGCCAATAGCTGAGCCAGCGTTTGAAACTGAAAAAGTTAATGAAGTGGTTGACGAGGAAGTAATAGCACCTGCAATTGCTACTATAGAAAAGCCAGAGCTGGAGATTGTAACTACTAGCCAATCAGACTATTTTGATGGTGAATTTCAGGCACTGTTTTTTGAAGTTGCTGGCTTGACCTTGGCTGTGCCATTAAAAGCACTTGGTGGAATACATCAATTAGGTGAAGTAAATCATTTGTTTGGTAAGCCGAAATGGTTTAAAGGCGTTATGCTCAACAGAGAAGAAAAGCTCAATGTTGTTGATACTGCGCGTTGGGTTATGCCAGAAAAATATGATGATAAATTAGAGGCATCTTTAGATTATCAATATTTGATTACACTAGGTGATAGCCAGTGGGGTTTATTAGCTGAAAAGTTGATAAATAACATTACATTGAGTAAAGAAGATGTAAAATGGCGTACAAATAAAAGCAAGCGCCCATGGCTTGCTGGCGTTATAAAAGAAAAAATGTGTGCTTTGATAGACGTAGATAATTTAAATATATTATTAGAGAAAGGCTTAGATAGCCGTCAGTAGTAATGACCATTACGGGGTAATAGCATGAATCAAGATAAATTACTGTCAGCAAATAAAAACGCAGATAATAACGATGAAATTTTACAGTGGGTTACGTTTAAGCTAGAGGAAGAAACCTACGGCGTAAATGTAATGCAAGTACAAGAAATACTTCGTTATACTGAGATAGCTCCTGTACCAGGTGCACCTTCATATGTGATTGGTATTATAAACTTACGCGGCAACGTTGTTACCGTTATTGATACTCGCGCACGTTTTGGTTTGCTAGCTGCTGATGCAACTGACAACTCTCGCATCTTAATTATTGAAGCAGAAGAGCAAGTTATTGGTATTTTAGCCGACAGCGTATCGGAAGTGGTTTACTTGCGCAGCTCTGAAATCGACAGTGCGCCAAATGTTGGTACTGAAGAAAGCGCTAAGTTTATTCAAGGTGTTTGTAACCGCGATAATGAATTACTGATTTTGGTTGATTTAAATAAGTTACTCAGTGATGACGAATGGGATGAGTTAAGCGATATATAAGCTTTACCAAATAAATTATGGTGTTACTTAGTATAGCTATATCAGCGTTAGCGGTAGGACTTATATCGCTGGCGTTAATTATTGCATTAAAAAATAAACACGCGAATGAAATTAATGCTGTATCGCAGCAGCTTAAAGATAGCTCTGAGCAGACTCATATTTTGCGCAGTGAAATTTCGGAGATTAGAACCGGGCTCTTAAGTATTGGTAAGCGAGTGCTTGAAGTCGAACAACAAAACCAAGATTTAATGCAACAGCAAGCGGCGCAAAAATACGATGACCCTGATGCTAAAATTTACTCTCGTGCTGTAAAAATGGTTGAGTTAGGTGCAGACCTTGATGAAGTAATACGCGAGTGCGAACTACCACGAGCAGAAGCCGAATTACTATTTTCATTACATAAACAAAAAGGTGCTTAGCGCCTTTTTTTATGTGCGGATAAATAGGCTCAAGCCTTAATATTTAATTTACCTTGAAAATCCTGCCAACCTGGCGGAAATTGACCTCTTAATACATACGAAAACGCAATAAGCTCTGCAATAACATAATAAAGCTCTTTAGGAATTTCTTCTCCTAACTCTAAATGCGACAACGTTTTAGCAAGTGCTGCATCTTCGTGGATCATAATTCCTTTTAGTTTAGCCGCTGCTATTATTTCATCAGCTAATTCACCAAACCCCTTAACACTTACAGTGGGTGTGTTACCAGCTTCGTACAAAAGCCCAATGGCTGACTTATTAATCGGTGTTTCACTCATAGCTAAACCTTAATATTAATAATTGCGTGAGATTTATAGAATGCCTGATTGTTGGCATCGCCTCGCCTTAAATTGAGCTCGCCAACTTGTAAGCCATGTTTAGCTAGTTTTGATCTTAAATTATCTAAGTGAGGGTGAGCAATTGCACTTACTTCTTGGCTCGAGGCTAATAGCTGGCAATCGAGTGCTTTATCCATTAACTCTGCAGTAATTTGTAGCTGCCCAAGTTGGGCATAATCAAAGTTTAATCTGACAAACCATACATTTTTATCTTCTAATTTACCGGCGCTTGGCTTTTTATACTGTCCAAGTGTTATTTCTGTTTGGGCTGCTTCTGGAGGTAATCTCATCGGTAATAAAAATTGTGCAAGCGGGTTTGTGTCTGGCTGTTGATGTGGTGTCGAGACACTCACTTGGGTAAGTGTGTTTTTAACGTGTACGATTTCGCTGGCCAAAGCTTGTACTTGAGCTTGTTGAAGCTGTTCAAGCATTTTTGCTCCCGTGTTACCCATTTTAAAAGTAGGTATAAGTACTTGTAAGAGAGCATCTAAGCCAGTTTGATTATTAAAACTGATAGGCGTTACTGATTGGCTAATCAGAGGCGCAGCTAAAATACTCACAGCCACCTGTTCAAGCCCTTTAGTGAAACTACTTTGCAGCATATCACCCGCTAGTTGAGTGGGCTGTAAAGTTGCAAGTATCTCACGCTGTATGGTTGCAGGGTTTATGTTATTACTTGAAACCATACGGTTAAATGCCTGATTAATTAAGCGAGTTAAATCAGGGGTGTCTTTTATTGCCTTATCTGTAATATCAGTAATTTGACTGCTTAAAAGTTGTTTATTGTAAGCCAGCCTATCTGTAGGGGTTGTGGCATCAGGAAGCTTTAATAATGTACTTAATAGTTTTGCTTCTATTGGTTGTAGCATTTGACTACGAGAGGGCGCATTAGATAACGGCTCAGTTAACAAGGTAATGCTTTTAGTGTTCACTGTGCTAGTGTTGTTTTGATTATTATCGTTTATTGCAAGCTGTGCTGAGGAGGTGGTAAGTCCCTTAGTGGCTACTTCATTGATAGGGTTAAGCAAGGTGTTTGATTTACTGCTTTCACTAGTAATAAGGGGTTTTGGTTGGCTTGCTTTTAAATCACTTGGCTTAGCGCTCGCCACTTCACCTGGGGTAGTATTATTTGTTATTGGCGTGTAGGTTGTTGATGTGTTTGCAGGTGTTTGCCAAATACTAACACTTCCTTTTATTAGTTGCGTTAATTGTACAATCGGCGGGAGCCTTGAAAAGTGCTCTGGCAAAATATTGCTCGTATTGTTACTTAACGCATTACTTACACTTTGAGTAATGTTAACTCTATTTAGCGGTGATTCACTCAGCTGTATAGCTAAAGGCGTTTTTTGTTGCGTGGGCAAAGTTGATAGCTGCGTTAACTCAGATTTACTTATTGTAGTAAAAGGCTTATTTTCAAAATATTTAACCGCATCATTAATTCGCGTTTTTAAATCACTAAAACTATTTTGTAGCCACGATTTTATTGGGCTATTTAGGGTCAATAATGGATTTACTTTAATATTACTCGCAGAAACGGCTACTTCAGGTGCATTGCTTTTTTGCGCCAAAAGTAACTCGTTAAATGGTTTTGAGAATGAGTTGTTAAGCGTTACTTTTATATTGTTTGTATCGGTTTTAATAAATAATTTATCTGCCTGGTTTACTAAATTTACTTTAATAGGTGTATTAGGTAGTTCGGCAAGTTGTTGATTGGTAATAGGTGTTGTAAACGAACCTGACTTTTGAGGATGAGTTAAAATAGCCAGTTTTGGTGTTGCTTGAAGCTGTGCACTGGGTAATAAGGCCGCGAGCAAATTAGTAAGTTTAGTTTGGCTAAGTGGTTGCGAGTGAACCGTATCAGCAAAGCGGTTAATAATATTAATCTGCGCGCCTTTATTAGTCGTACTAACAACTACTTTTAAAGGCTGTTCTGTTGTAAGTAACTGGGCTACGTCTTTATTTATGGCAATACTTGCGTTGAGTTTATCAATAACTAACTTGGGAGACGGGGATACAGCAACTTGTACATCCATTGGTTGGCTTTGTACCTCAGTGCCCGTGCTTACATAATTTAACAAGCGCTGCAATTGTACCGGCTGATTTAAAGTAAGGGTTGTACTGTTTGGCGATATGTTGAGCTGCTTACCATCAGGGCTGATTTGTATGTTAGCACTGACTATTTTTTGCAGGTTTTGTGGTGCGCTTGTAGTGCCAAGCCTTAATGTTTGCCAATGCTTATCAATAAATACATCAAGCGTAATCGAGTCTTTCGAAAATTGGATGTTTTTAGCCGCAAGTACCTCACTAGGTAACTGTGGTAACTCATTGGTCTGGCTGTGAGCAGATTGATTGATAACCAATGAGTTAGATAATGTTATTTGCGTTGGTGTATTCATTATTTTAAATCAAGTTTTTGTTAATCGATTATAAAGCAATATTCGTATTACCCTATCATTATGGTAGACTAACGCCTAATTTTTGGCAGAGAGAATCGTCATCTTGTTACACATTAAGTCCGTCACCTGCATCAAGCAAGATCGTTGTTTGTTTGCGGATCTTAATTTTAGCCTTAATAGCGGTCAAATCATGCAATTAGCGGGTCCTAATGGGGCTGGTAAAACATCGCTATTGCGTATTATTGCTGGCTTTTCTGTGCCTGATGAAGGGTCTGTTCTGTTCCAAGAACAACCTATATCTAAGTACTATGAAGAGTATGCCAGAGAGCTGCTTTTTATAGGGCATAAAACAGGTGTAAGTACTCAGCTTAGTGCAGTTGAAAATGTTCGCCACTGGTTACAAATCAATGGCTACATAAATGAGCCTGATTTATATCCTATTTTAGCGCAACTTGGCCTTGTTGGACTTGAAGATGTACCCGTTAGAATGCTATCTGCTGGACAACAACGACGTGTAGCGCTTGTTAGGCTTTGGTTAAGTGATGCTAAATTATGGGTACTTGATGAGCCATTTACCGCGCTTGATAAAAGCGGGGTCGCCTTTTTACAGCAGCGATTTACTGAACACTTACAAAGCGGTGGTGCTATTTTATTAACGACTCACCAAGACTTAACGACCCACTTTAGTAACTTACAAACGGTTACACTGGAGTATCGCCACTAATGACTCGTCAACACTCTTATTGGTTGCTATTTAGTGCGGTATTTACCAAAGATGTAAAACTTGCGTTTCGCCAGCGCGCCGAAATTGTAAATCCTATTTTATTCTTCTTAATTGTAATTTCATTATTTCCGTTAGCAATAGGGCCTGAGCCCGGTCTACTTGCGAGAATGGCGCCAGGTATTATTTGGGTTGCCGCATTACTCTCTACCATGTTGGGTTTAGATAAGTTGTTTAGGGATGATTTTAACGATGGCTCGTTGGAGCAGTTAATTGCATCCTCTTATCCATTATCGCTAACCGTACTTGCTAAAGTGGCTGCTCATTGGGTGGTAACAGGTTTACCGCTTGTATTAATGACCCCGTTGTTTGCGTTGTTGTTAAACCTAGAAAGTACGGCGTTAACAGCAACCGTTTTAACATTATTATTAGGCACACCATTATTGAGCTTTATTGGCGCAATAGGCGCTGGGCTTACTGTGGGATTACAAAAAGGGGGTATTTTGATGAGTTTACTCGTACTGCCTTTGTATATTCCTGTTTTGATTTTTGCAACGTCGGCTATCGATACCAGTACAATGTCGCTGGATTATAGTGGGCAGCTTGCCATCCTTGGTGCAATGTTACTTATTGCTATTATTAGCGCACCAATTGCCATATCGTCAGCTTTAAAAGTGAGTGTAAGTTAATGTGGAAGTGGTTACATCCCTATGCTAAAGCAGAGCGTGCATACCAGTTATGCAATACGTTACTGCCTTATTTTGCCGTAGTTACCGTAGTTAGTATGATTGTTGGATGGGTATGGGGGCTTGGTTTTGCACCTGCCGATTACCAACAAAAAGACAGCTACCGTATCATCTTTATTCATGTGCCTTCTGCCATTTTATCTATGGGGGCTTACTCATCAATGGCTATTGCAGCTGTTGTTGCACTTGTATGGCAACTACGAAATGCCGAGCTTGCTGTTATTGCTATTGCGCCTGTTGGTGCATGTATTACTGCTATAGCGCTAATTACTGGCGCTGCATGGGGCAAACCTATGTGGGGTGCTTGGTGGGTATGGGATGCGCGTTTAACGTCTGAGCTTATTTTATTATTTTTATATCTTGGCGTGCTTTCGCTTTACCATGCATTTGAAGATAAGAAGTCAGCAGGGCGTGCGGCTTCTATTTTAGCAATTGTTGGCGTAATTAATTTACCTATTATTCATTACTCTGTTGAGTGGTGGAATACGTTACATCAAGGTGCAAGCATTACAAAGCTAGACACAAAAGCAATAGATCCAAGTATGTTTTGGCCTCTTATGGTTAATATTTTAGCCTTTGCTGCTTTTGTTGGAACAGTGACTTTAATTCGTCTTAAAAATGAAATTTTGCAACGTGAAAAGCATCGACCGTGGGTGCGCTCGTTGTTAAATAAGGGGTAATTATGCAGTTTGACTCTTTTTCTGATTTTATTGCAATGGGAGGTTATGGATTTTATGTCTGGCTTTCTTTTGGTACATGCGCACTTATTTTACTCGGTATTTTAGTGAACTCTTTGAGAGACACCAAACGTATTATGGCTTCAGTGGAGCAACAAATAATACGTGAAGCGCGAATTAAAAAAGCTAAGCAGGAACAAATCTCATGAATCCAAGACGTAAAAAGCGCCTATTGGTAATCATTGCCGTACTGTTTGGTATTGGTGGGTCAATTGGTTTAGTGCTTTATGCACTGCAAGAAAATATTAATCTTTTTTATACGCCAAGCGAATTAATTGATGGCAAAGGCCCTAACAAAGAAAAACCACATATAGGTCAAAAGTTACGTATTGGCGGTATGGTTGTGCCAGGCACGGTTGAGCGTAATGAACAAAGCTTACAAGTAAGCTTTAAGCTAATAGATACAGGTCCATTAGTGACTGTGCGTTATCAAGGCATATTGCCAGACTTGTTTCGTGAGGGGCAAGGCATTGTAGCGCAGGGCGTATTAGTCGAGCCTAATGTTATTGAAGCATTTGAAGTGCTAGCAAAGCATGACGAAGAATATATGCCAGCAGAAGTTGCAGAGGCAGTTAAAGGTATTAAGCACGAAAAACCAAAATACAACTTAGATAGTGGTAATTAGCTATGATCCCAGAAATTGGTTATTTTTCTTTAACGCTTGCCATGGTGCTAAGCGTTTTACTGTGTATTTTTCCTCTTTGGGGCGCGCATACTGGTAATCTTCGATTAATGCGTGCGGCTCCATCTTTAGCAATAGGCCAGTTTGCTTTTGTACTAATCTCTTTTGCTGCACTTATTTATGCAAGTTTAACAGACGACTTTACCGTATCTTACGTAGCGTATCATTCAAGTAGTACGCTGCCTTGGTACTATAAAATCACCTCTACGTGGGGCGGTCATGAAGGTGCTATTTTATTATGGTTAGTAATGCAAGCGGGTTGGACTGCTGCTGTAGCAGCGCGTTCTAAATCATTACCTTGGGTATTACGTGCTCGCGTACTGGGTGTACTTGGTTTTTTAGGTGTAGGTTTTATGATGTACACCTTACTGCTTTCAAGCCCGTTTGAGCGTCTGCTTCCTTATTTTCCGGTAGAAGGGCGTGATTTGAATCCGCTGCTTCAAGATCCAGGTATGATTATTCATCCACCATTACTGTACATGGGTTATGTGGGGCTGTCGGTTGCTTTCTCTTTTGCTATAGCTGCATTGTTAACAGGTAAACTTGATAACACATGGGCTAAGTGGTCACGCCCGTGGACGATGACAGCATGGGGGTTCTTAGGTTTAGGTCTTACTATTGGTAGCTGGTGGGCGTATTCAGAACTAGGCTGGGGCGGTTGGTGGTTTTGGGATCCAGTAGAAAACGCAGCGCTTATGCCTTGGCTTGTTGCAACTGCATTACTGCATTCATTAAGTGTGACAGAAAAACGCGGTATATTTAAATCATGGACCGTATTACTCGCAATCGCAGCATTCTCTTTAAGTTTGCTAGGTACGTTTATTGTACGCTCGGGTATTATTGTATCGGTGCATGCGTTTGCTACAGACCCCGATAGAGGCTTATTTATACTCGCCTTTTTAGGCATAGTTGTCGGTGGTGGCTTGGCGTTATATGCAATGCGTGTGTCACAAGTTCACAGTGAAGGACGATACAAGCTCGTATCGCGCGAAGTGGCGTTATGGCTCAATAATATATTTTTAGTTGTTGCTACATTAATTGTTATGTTAGGTACATTGTTGCCAATGGTTCATAAAGAAATGGGCTTAGGTAGCATTTCTATTGGCGAACCGTTTTTTAATAAGATGTTTGCAATAATTTTAGTACCGTTTGCTATTTTGATGGGGATCGGACCACTTTTACGTTGGAAACAAAACAAGTGGGCTTTTTTGCAAAACAAAATATTAATGGGCGTATTAGCAAGTGTTGTGATTACCTGCGCTTGGTTATTCTCAAGTTACGATTTAGTAAAGCCACTTACGTTATTAGCGACAACACTGGCAGTTTGGATTGCAATATCAACAGGGATTGATATTTACACCAAAGCAGCTGTGCACGGGAGCTTAAAAGAAGGCTTAAAACGCTTTACTGTAAGTTACTGGGCTATGGTACTTGGGCATATTGGTATTGCATTTATTATTGCGGGCGTAACACTTACCTCGGCTTATTCAGTAGAGCGTGATGTATCGATGAAACCGGGTGAAATAGCACAGCTTAATGAGTATGAATATCGCTTTGATGGCGTTAAAACTATTCGTGGGCCAAACTACAGCGGTCATGCGGGCGTTGTATCTGTGCTTAAAAATAATGAGCTAGTAACACGTTTACACGCCGAAAAACGTAAATATGACATTGGTATGCAGTTTATGACTGAGGCGGCAATAGATGCCGGTTTTAAACGTGATTTATACCTAGCATTAGGTGAGCAATTAAGTGGTGATGCATGGTCACTTCGCATTTATCATAAACCATTTGTACGCTGGATATGGATTGGTGGCGTGCTTATGTCATTAGCAGGTTTCATGATTTTGTTTGATAAACGTTACCGTACATCAGCTAAAACAGCCCGTAAAGATGTTCCGGAGAGTGTTTTATGAACCGTAAAATTTTAGCTATTGCTCCGCTTTTAGTGTTTGCTTTTGTGTGTGTATTTTTATACCAAGGTCTTTTTGCCAACCCTCGTGAAATTCAAACAGGGCGGTTAGGTCAAGAAATGCCAGCATTTAATTTACCTGATTTAATGCAAGACAATAAGCAGTGGACTAACGAGTCGTTAAAAGGTGAAGTTTACTTATTAAATGTATGGGGTACGTGGTGCCCAACATGTTTAGTCGAACTTGGTTATTTAACTAAGTTACGTGAACAAGGCGTTAAAATTATTGGACTATATTACGTACAAGGTTACGACGCTGATTTTGATGGCCCGTTTGATATGCAATCACTTCGCAGCGAAGTCACTGATATGCTGCAACGTGCAGGTGACCCTTACCAATTTAATATTTTAGATTTACACCGTACTTTGTCGTTGGATTTAGGCGTGTCGGGTGCGCCAGAAACTTTTTTAGTCGATAAAAAAGGCACTATTTTGTTGCATCACACCGGTGATATAAATCCGCGAGTATGGCGAGCTAAATTTGCGCCAATTATGCAGGAGCTTAAATAATGAAGTGGTTACTACTTACGCTTAGCCTTTTTGTAAGCATGGGTGCGTTTGCACAGCAAGATCGCTATCAATTTGATAACAACAAACAAGCAATATTGTTTGAAGAGTTAACCAAAGAACTACGTTGCCCTAAGTGTCAAAATCAAAACATTGCGGACTCCGACGCTGTTGTTGCTAAAGACTTGCGCGATAAAGTGCTCGTATTGGTTAAAGAAGGTAAAAGCAAAGACGAAGTGATTGATTATATGATTGACCGCTTTGGCTATTTTGTTCATTACGACCCACCTGTTACACCAGCGACTTTAGTGCTGTGGGTACTACCTGTGTTAATTGTAATTGTTGGCTTTGGTTTTATTGTTATTCGCCAACGAAAAGCATCAGTAAAACAAACATGGAGCAGCGACGATGAAATGCTGCTAGCGAAGCTAATTGAACAAAATAAACGTCAGGAGCAAAGCTAAATGATTTTAATGTGGGCGTGTTTTGCCTTACTCACACTGGTTGCTCTTAGCTTTGTTATGATACCTTTTTTAAAAAAAGAGCGTGTTCAAACGATTACTCATAACGCCAATGCTGAATTAATTAGTATTTATGAGCAGCGTTTAGTCGATTTGCAAACTGATTTAGATAATCAACGCATTGATAGCGTAAATCACGCAGAATCAATTGTTGAATTAAAACGTCGCTTATTGAACGAGCTATCACCAGAGAAATCACTTAACAGCAAAGGTAATAATCGTATTTTTGCTTTAACAGGCGGTGCATTTGTTCTTGCGCTTACAGGGATTTTTTATAGTTTTACAGGCAGTCAGCAGCAAATTTCGGCTTGGCATGACGCAATGGATAATTTAGCTGATTATGGCGAGCGTGCTGTAATGCAAAAAGGTGAGCCGCTTAGTCAAAATGAGCTGCAGGCTTTTGCATTGGCGCTTCGCACTAAACTTAGCCGCTCTGGCGATGATGAAGTTGCTTGGATGCTACTTGGTCGAGTGGCTATGTCGCTTAATGAATTTGACATGGCGCAGCAGTCATTTGATAAAGCACTACGTATGAACCCTGATAATATGCAGGTTCTTATTAGTTACAGTCAGGTTTTATTGCTTGAAGGTAGCGAAGCTAATATGACTCGCGCGGCAGGTATGCTTTCAAAAGTGCTAAACGTTGAGCCTACTAATTTAGATGCTATTTCGTTACTAGCGCTGATAGCGTATGAGCGTAAAGATTGGCCGCAAGCTAAAACTGCATTTGAAGTTTTATTGGCGAGCATGGAAAAAAATGATTCACGTTATAACATGATCTCAGAACGTATTGCTGATATTGAGCAGCAAATGCAAAGTGAATTCTTAGTTATGCCAGTTACTACTACAACGGGTGCTATTACAGTTACAGTCGACATTGCAAAAGAGCTTATTGATAAACAGCCAAAAGACGGTATTTTGTTTATATTTGCAAAAGCTGCAACTGGCTCACCTATGCCATTGGCTGCTGTTAAGCTGACTAAATATTCATTTCCAATTACAGTTGAGTTGAGTGATAGTAGTGCAATGGTTGCAGGGCTTAACTTATCTAGTGCAGAAAATATTATTATTTCGGCACGTATTTCTATCGATGACTCTGTTATGCCAAGCTCTGGTGAGCTAGAAGGTCATTCACAGGCGTTAAAGCGTGAAAGTGTAAGTGACTACCAACTTCAAATTGATACATTAATACCTTAAGGACGTTAGATGTTAAAACACAGTTTTACTTTTTTATGTTTATTGATACTAGCCGGCTGTGCTCAAGTACCTCAAAGCAAAGTAGATGACAGAGATCCGCTGCAAAGTATTAATCGGCCATTATATGACTTTAATATGGATGTACTGGATGCTTATTTGTTGCGCCCAGTTGCTGTAGGTTATGTTGAAGTAACGCCTGTACCGGTAAGAAACGGTATTGTTAATTTTACAGGTAATATCACCGCACCTGTAGATATGATCAATGCGGGTTTGCAAGGTAAACCGGGTAATGCAAGTGTGAGCTTAGCACGCTTTTTAGTTAACTCTACTGTCGGTCTGTTCGGTATCTTTGATGTTGCAAGCTCACTAGGTCTTGAAATAGTCGATGAAGACTTTGGACAAACGTTGGGTGTATGGGGCGTAGGTGATGGCGCCTATTTAATGCTACCAGGTATGGGGCCAACAACAGCACGTAACCTGACCGGTGATGTAGTCGACAACTTTGTATTACCTGAAGTTGCGCTAACGACTCCACAAACTATTTTAGTATTTGTTTTAAAAGCAGTTGAGGCGCGTGCATCATTAATCCCACAAGAAGGGCTATTAAATGATTCACTTGATCCGTACTTATTTGTAAAAGATATTTATTTCCAGCGTCAAATTTATGAGCTGTACGATGGCAATCCACCAGTTAAAGAAGAGCCAGCTGATTTTGATGAAGACTTTTTAGAAAGTTTATAATTGAAGCCAATGATAAAAACGCCAGCTAAATGCTGGCGTTTTTATTTACTGTTTATATAGAACCTGAACTTTAGCTAGAGAAAAATAATTTTAAATATCATTATAATTCAATATATTAGTAAATTTTTTAACCAGAGTTCGGGTTACTTATTTTTCGTTAACTACTAACTGCATTTGCTCATTAACCCAAGTGAGTGCTTCATGATAGGCATCAGGAACTTTTTCACCTAGGTTTAGCTCTTTCGTTAATTCGTTTGCGGCTGACCAGTTAGCTTGTTCATAATACTTAACTAAGTTTAAATATTTTGCCAGCAAGCCTTCATCGTTTAATAAGGCTGCTTTTATGTCATTCGAAAGTGGAAGCTTTTTCATAACGCTTTCCATACTCTCATCTAAAATAGCATCCATAAGAGACATCATACCGGTTAAAAATGCCATGCCGGTATCTTTAAATTGTCCATGGGATATAGCGAGTAACTCACCAAAACGAGCGCGCGTAAGCGATAGCCTAATTAGCTCTACAGGTTTATCTGCTGATACTTGCGCTGCAAATAATAATGATAATAGTTTTTTAATTTCGTTAGCACCAAGCACTATAAGGGCTTGCTTAATGGTACTTATTTCAGCACGCCTTGCAAAGGCAGCAGAATTTGAATACCTAAGTAATTTGTAAGATAGGTTTACATCACGCTCAAACACATCAGTGATTTTTTTAAGATCCATATCAACGCTTGATGTTTCGTAAAGTAATTCAGCTAATGCCATTTCTGAAGGCGGTAGAGCCTTACTTTGTACCATTTCAGGTTTTGAGAAGAAAAATCCTTGGAAATAATCAAAACCAAGCTCTAGAGCTTGTTGGTAAATTTCATAGGTTTCTACTTTTTCGGCAAGTAACTTAATATGCGAGTGCAGTTTTAAATCATTAAGAACCGTTTTTATTGTATCTATATCAGATGCTAAAAAGTCTATTTTAATAATATCAATAAATGGATAAAAGTGGCGCCAAACAGGCTGATGAATATAGTCATCAAGAGCAATAGTGTAACCTTTATCTTTTAGATCTTTCACTATGGCTAATAATCGCTTCCCAGGTTGCACAGTTTCAAGGATTTCTACAACTACAGTATCTTTGCCCAATAGTGTTGGGTAGCCCTTTGATAGCGTTTCTAGGGTGAAATTTATATAGGCGGGTTTATTGTCGGTTAAATCTTCTAAGCCGAAATTAAACTGACTACCTTCAATTAGTCGTGTAGTTGCCTCGTCACCGTCTATATCGGGAAATACGTTATCAACGCCATCGCGAAATAAAAGTTCATACCCGATGAGCTTTTTATCTCTGTCTAAAATAGGTTGGCGTGCAGCGTAAAAATACATAAACAGTTCCGTAAGAGTAATCTAATTAGTTATTGTAATAATATATGGCAAAAGACTCAAAATAGCATTACGTATATTTGCTAGATTAATAAATTATCATTAAAAATTAAGGTCTTTCTAGTATTTAATTTATTATATTTCACCAATTCGCTTTAAAATCATTCAACATGAGTATTTTTGTATCAGGTGAGGGCAACAAGTTGGAGATTTTATTATCAAGCATGATATAGTCAGCGAGAATGGTTTTTACCCCAATAGTGTCTTAACTATAAAATTTTAAGAGTCATTATTTGGATTAAAGCCTATTATTAATAATTATGCGGAGGCTAATTTGGAAACAGGAATGATTATTTCACTAGCATTATATTTTATTGTAATGTTAGGTATCGGACTATATGCATATAAGCAATCTACTGACGATGTATCTGGTTACATGTTAGGTGGACGAAATCTATCTCCAAGTGTAGCTGCACTGTCTGCAGGTGCATCTGATATGAGTGGCTGGATTTTAATGGGCCTACCTGGTGCGATGTTTGTTACTGGTTTTAGTAGTACATGGATAGCAATTGGCTTGGTGATTGGTGCTTGGTTAAACTATTTGTTAGTTGCACCGAGATTACGTGTTTACACTGAAAAAGCAAATGACTCTATAACCATCCCAGATTACTTTTCAAATCGCTTCAATGATAAATCCAACCTATTACGTGTTGTATCAGCTGTGGTAATTATTGTTTTCTTTACTCTTTATACTTCATCTGGTGTTGTCGCTGGTGGTAAATTGTTTGAAAGCTCATTTGGTTTAACTTATGAGATGGGTTTATACATTACAACGGGCGTAGTTGTTTTATATACCTTGTTTGGTGGTTTTTTAGCTGTCAGCTTAACTGACTTTGTGCAAGGTTGTATTATGTTCATTGCACTTATTCTAGTACCAACGGTTGCATACTCTTTGCTTGAACAACCTTTAGAATCAACTTTACATAGCGTAAATCCAGATATGCTTAACTGGATTGGTGCAGGTTCTGCATTAGGTATTATTTCTGCAATGGCTTGGGGTTTAGGTTATTTTGGCCAACCACATATCATTGTTCGTTTTATGTCGGTGCGTAGTGTTAAAGATATGCCTAAAGCACGCCGTATTGGTATGACATGGATGATTGTTGCTGCCATTGGTGCTGTTGGTACTGGTATATTTGGTGCAGCTTATACTTATGAGAACAACATTGTAGTTGAAGACCCTGAAACAATTTTCTTAATTCTTTCTGAGTTGCTGTTCCACCCACTTATTGCTGGCTTTTTACTTGCTGCAATTTTGGCTGCGATTATGAGTACTATCTCATCTCAATTATTGGTTAGTTCAAGTTCATTAACAGAAGATTTCTATAAAACATTCTTACGTAAAGATGCCAGTGATAAAGAGCTAGTTGCTGTTGGCCGTATTAGTGTTGCCGTAGTTGCTATGTTCGCTATTTATTTGGCTTACGACAGAGATAGCTCTATTTTAGACCTAGTAAGTAATGCGTGGGCTGGCTTTGGTGCTGCGTTTGGACCTCTTGTATTGTTTAGCCTTTATTGGAAACGCATGAACTTTGCAGGTGCGTTAGCTGGTATGTTAGTAGGCGCACTTACTGTGCTAATTTGGATATATGGACCATTTACTATCAATGGTGAAAGCTTAAGTAGCTTTATGTACGAAATAGTACCGGGCTTTATTTTAGCGAGTATTGCAATTATTGTTGTTAGCTTAGTAACAAAAGAGCCAGAGCAAAACATCACTGCTTTATTTGATGAAGTAGAAAAAGAGCTTTAATTAGCAATTACTACTTATTTTAAAGTGAGTAGTAATTAATACCAATCCGCAATAATACTTAATCATTTTGCGGGGCTAAACGTGTTGCTACCGGCGTTAAAAAATTCTCATTTAGTACAACTAAATATCGAATTTTTGCCTAGCTATCAACACGTTTTTCCACCCTCAAAGAGATCACTTAATTAAGCGAATTGGTATAATAAAAAAGGGAGCAACTTAGTTGCTCCCTTTTTTATTTAGTTTGTCCCGTTCGAGGAGGGAACATTCTATGAATTAACTTACTTTTTTATCGTTGTTATCTTCAATTGATGCAACGTTATCTGACTTTTTACTTTTTGCTGGCGCTTTGGTAACAGCTGGATCTTTGCCACCTTTTAATATGGTCATAAAATCATCTTTGCTTTTCGCTATTTCTAAAGCAAGTGATTCAATTTGTTGCTCACTAAGCGGTACGTCTACCTTTTCTAGCATCAGCTCAAGTGATTCTGCTATATCGAGCATCTTGTCATAAGCATCAGCTTCTTTTTTGGTAGTAAACGTCATACGCTCGACTCCGTTTCGTTCTACAACATATTTAACAACAACAGCCATGATTTCTCCTGCAAAATTGCTTGGCACCGTGGTTTTTAAAAAACCATTAGATTACTGTTTTTATGTACAGTAATGGTTTGTAAGTAAATTTGCAAGCGCGAAGTATTAATTTTTAGGTGTCTTAAATTTGACAAAAAACGGTAACTTTACTTTAGTTAAGCAATCACTTTGTTGTACCAGCTGCATTTTCAGGATTTCGGATCATAGTGATAATGCGTTTAGGTACACTTTAAGTGATGAACTTTACAGTTCCTTATTTATTGATTTCCTGAGCAATACTCAAAATTAAGAAAAGAAGAATAAGGGCAAGTTTAATGAAAACGTTAAAAAATTTACTCATCATAAGTTTATTATGTTTACTACCCGCGACTACCGCGTATGCACAATTATCAGAAGTAACTAAGCAAATGCCTCAAGCTGAGACAATTAGTATAAATAATGCTGATGCAGAGATGCTTGCTAAGTTACCTGGTATAGGTAAGAAAAAAGCGCAGGCAATTGTGGATTATCGTGAAGAAAATGGCGAATTTAAAAGCGTTAGTGATTTATCGCAAGTTAAAGGGATTGGCAAAAAGCTTTTAGCTAAATTAGAGGGGAAACTTACACTTTAATATTTCTAAATAGTAATCAGGGTGCTAGGCGCCCTGATTAAATTGTTTTAGTGCATCGCTTAAGTGCTTTTTAGCAAAGTTAATCTCAATAGGTGTAGTTAATAGTGGATAGCACAATCCGCCAAGTATCAAAAATGGTATTAATATCCAACCTTTAAATACAGTGAATATTAAAAATAGTGGGCTAAGTAATAGCAACTTTATAATACGCAATAGAACTTTATCAGTTGGCGATAGCTGACTTAATGCAAGCGCAATTACGTCTTGACGCTGGCGTACTTTTAAATGCTTAAGCTGGTCTAATTGGCTTGAAAAGAATGTAAACATATCAAATCGACTTTTTAATTAATAAACGGGCAATAATTATAATAAATAGCGTTAGTGAGAAAATCCCAAATATCACTTCCATCCAAGCAGGCATGCTCATGTCAACAAACTGCCAATCTATATTTCCACAATCTCCGGTAGCTTGAAAAAAGCTAGGTATCCATTCATGTAGTGGCATAAATGATGGGAAATTTGGTTCAAACTCGCAGCTAAATGCAAAAGGGTCTGTGGTGGTTTGCATCTCAATATGTTCGCGAGCAATTAAGTATCCCCAAACACTCGATATCCCCCAAATAGCATACGCTATCATACGCACAGTTTTACTTTGTGGTTTACTCGAGCCTACAATCCCTGCGCCTAATAAACCCAATACTGCAGTGCGTTGATATATACACATTATGCAAGGCGCTAACCCCATTTTGTATTGAAAGAAAAGAGCGGTAACTTCAAGTAAAAAAACGATAGCTGTAAATAAAAGCCACGGGGTTCGTTGGGTAGGTAATTGTGCAAGCCAGTTCATAAAAATTCCGCGTTTTAATAGGACGTTAGATTATGACGTAGGATAAAGTATGCAGCAACAAAAAGGAAAAAAAAGCTACCGAAGTCACTTTTTATAAGATGAAATTAGTGACAAATCAATACAGCCTTAGCAAAGGTTAAATGACGCTCTATTATTTCCCCATCGATACATAAGCTCAGCTATATTGCTTACTTATACTAAGGTGATGCATCATCTAAAGAATTTTTGATGGTTGCACTTTTTTGTACTTTTTCTTATGGCAAGTGCGGGATAAGTTAATTAAGCTCAGGCGCTGCGTAAATAAAAATATCTCCATAATAACAATGTACCTACAATGAATATTACTCTAGATATTCATGCATTGTAGCTAAATTAGAGAAACCCAAATTTAATTATTTATTAATTTTAAATTTCTACCCATTTGCTTTATTAATATATTACTTTACTTGTTAGTTGTGCTTCGTCTGGTACAATCAGTCAGTTATTCGTGTAAAACGATGAGTGTTGATTAATTCGAGTGGGAACTGGATGAGAATTTTTAAAGCGAAAAGCCCAGCAGGATTTGCTGAAGAATATATAGTTGAGTCCATTTGGAACGGCGATTTCCCTCCAGGTTCAATTTTACCTGCCGAGCGAGAACTTTCAGAGTTAATTGGTGTTACAAGAACAACTTTGAGAGAAGTATTACAGCGTTTAGCGCGTGATGGTTGGCTAACAATTCAGCATGGTAAACCTACAAAAGTAAATAACTTTTGGGAAACGTCTGGCTTAAACATTCTTGAAACATTAGCGCGCTTAGATGAAGACAAGATGCCAGAGCTGACAGATCAGCTTTTATCTGCACGTACTAATATTAGTGCTATTTATACACGTGCTGCAATTAAGTTAAATCCTGAACGCGTGATTGAAATTTTATCACAAAGCAATGAGCTAGAAGACACCGCTCAAGCATTTGCTGACTATGATTATAAAGTGCATCACGAATTAGCCGTTGCGGGTAATAACCGTATTTATGTATTAATACTTAACGGCTTTAGAGGTTTTTATTCAAAGATTGGTTGTCATTACTTCTCTGATGCCGGAACTCGTGAACTTGCTCGTCAGTTTTATAAAGATTTAACCATTTTGGCAGAAAAGAAAGAGCATGATGGTGCTATTTCTATGATGCGTAAATATGGTCATCAAACGGGTGAGATTTGGCAAAAAATCCGTGGTGATATGCCCTCAGATATAATGGACTAAGTCTAAGCGAGAAACCTGCATTTGCAGGTTTTTTTATATCTGTAAAATTTAGCGCCACCGTATATGAAATTCTAAAAAGTTTAATGTATAAACCACTTCGATATTTTTAAAATTTCTACTTAGTTACAACGCAACTTACACTTTAAATTAGACCTATTATTTAAGCATATTAGCGCAAGTTGCAAGTGTTCGTTATTTTCGATTGCTCACATCGTTAAATGCGATTGTTCTTTTGCAGTGAATAACTTTAGAATGCCAATTAATTATATGTATGCGCTATTGGTTTTTAATTTTTAGCGCCCATATAAGTACCAGCATTGCGAAAGCAATTGAAAACAAACTCAAAATATTTGGAGAATAAAATGGGTGTATTAGTAGGCCGCCAGGCACCAGACTTTACCGCTGCAGCTGTTCTTGGTAACGGTGAAATTGTAGATAGCTATAACCTTCATGAAACAATTAAAGGTAAAAAAGCAGTTATCTTCTTTTACCCACTAGATTTCACGTTTGTATGTCCTTCTGAACTTATTGCATTTGATAAGCGTTTTGAAGAGTTTCAAAAGCGTGGCGTAGAAGTAATTGGTGTTTCTATCGATTCACAATTCTCACATAACGCATGGCGTAACACTGCTGTTGCAGACGGCGGTATTGGTAAAGTTCAATACGCACTAGTTGCAGACGTTAAACACGAAATTTGTAAAGCATACGACGTTGAGCATCCAGAAGCGGGTGTTGCGTTCCGTGGTTCTTTCTTAATTGATGAAGAAGGTAACGTACGTCACCAAGTAGTGAACGATTTACCACTAGGTCGTAACATCGACGAAATGCTTCGCATGGTTGACGCGCTAGCGTTCCACACTGAGCACGGTGAAGTATGTCCTGCTGGTTGGACTGAAGGTAAAAAAGGTATGGACGCAAGCCCTGAAGGCGTTGCTAAGTTCTTATCTGAAAACGAAGGCGAGCTATAATTTAGCCCTTAGTTTTAAATAAAAAAACCGCCAATTGGCGGTTTTTTTATTTGTAGCGTTAGCTCACTTTAAAATAAGCTCGCAAAGTTAAAACGAGAAACTAACTTTAGTATAAAAGTATCGGCCTCTAGGGTTGTGTACACCTGAAGCATAACCGTATAGATCAGCGTCGCCATCACCAATTGCAAATGGTGGCTCTTCATCAAATAAGTTATTTACACCTAGCGATACTTTAGTTGAGTCAGTAACACGATAAGATGTTTGTAAATCTACCAGTGTTTGCGAATCAACCATACGTGATGTATTGCTATCAAAGTCTAAATTACCGTCAAAATCAATATCCGGGGTATCTTCAAACTCACCTACATAACTGATGTTTACGTTTGTATTAAACTCGCCAATTTCCCAGTTTGTAGAGAAAATCCAGCGGTGCTCTGGATAGCCATACTCACCGGTGTAATCGCGGCCATCTTTTTCAAATTTATCTTGGTATGCCCATTCTAAATTAAATTTCAATAAACCTAAGTCATCAAGTGAGTGATTGTAGTTAGCTGAAACATCAACCCCAGATACTTCTTGCGAAGAAACGTTTTCAAATGTGCTGTAAATTTTTTGAATTGTTCCTAAGCTATCGCCACCTGTAGGTGTTAAGCGTACACATACAGTACTATCTTGGTTATTACACTCAGAGTTATAAATTGGACCAAACTCTTGCTCATCAATTTTGTTATCTTGAGTGATGCTCCACACATCGACACTTAAACCAAACTCAGCAGAAGGCGCCCAAATAAAGCCGACATTCCATGATTCTGATTCTTCAGCTTCAAGGTCAGGGTTACCAGCAAATTCAATGTTGTAATCAAGTGCATCACAATCAAGGCCTGTTGCTTCACATCGGTATGTATCTACAAAGAATTGGCTTTCTTGAGATGGACCTAAACCAACTTGTGCCAAAGAAGGCGCTCTAAAGCCTTGTGCCCAAGAGCCACGCACTGTGATTTCATCAGTAGGCGCCCAGCGAAGAGCTACTTTAGGGTTTGTTGTTGTACCGAAGTCACTGTAGTCATCGTAACGGCCAGCAAGTTGTAGCTCTAAATTATCAGCAAGAGGGATAGAAAACTCGACATAGGCAGCGTATTGTTCACGATCTGCAGATGCAGATACAGACTCTGTGCCAAATATTAAACCACGTTGAAATTGATCATCAGGAATGTCATTAACGTCTTCTTCACGGTACTCAATACCTGCAGCCATCATTACTACATCATCGCCAAAACTAAATGCTTCGCCTGTAATGTTTGCATCAAAGGAAGTCATGTGAGACTCACCACGACGCACTAAGCTTGTTGTAATACGATCAATTACAGCAGGGTCGTTGTATGTGCCACCAAATGGATTGTAGTTTCCTGCATCAATTTCTTGTTGTAAGAAATCAGTACGCACCCAACCTTGTGTTCTATCACCTGTTTGCAGAGATTTACTACGGCCTTTTTGTACAGCGGTTTCCCAGCTCCAGTCATTAAACTCACCTCTAAGCCCTGCAACAAAGCGAAGAGTATCTGATTCAATATCCCATTGGCGTGCGCCAGCATCAACTGTACGGTAACGACCAATTTGAATGTCTTCACCAAATGGATTGTTAGGGTGGCTAGCTGGGACAGTTAAGCCTGCATCTTCATCAAGTGGAGTAGGGGCTCAGGCCGCAACAGACGTATTGTGCTGTACTGCCATTTCTAAAAAGCCCGTAATGCCATTATCAAAGTTATATTCAAATTGAGAAATAGCACCCACGCGTTCAGACGCTGGTGCGATATAACCGTAAGGGCCGTAATCAAATAAACAACTGCCGCTTGAAGTTGCATTTTCAGCAGGACAAGCCGGATCAATTGTTTTAACACCGTCTACATAAAAATATCCAGGGAAGCCACGAGATGAGCGAAAATCTTCACCACCATAAGGTGATTGATTTGCTGTACCTAAGCTGCCCATTTCATCAGAAGAAAGAGATGTATTTTTAAAGTAATCGATAATAACTGACGCGCTACTTTTCTCGCTAGTAGTACCCCATACTAAACTTGCTGTTGTTTCTTCATAATTGGGACCATCAGTACCACCGTAGCCCAAATTAACTTCAACACCGTCAATGTCTTTTTTCAAGATTACGTTTACCACACCCGCCACTGCGTCTGAGCCGTAGATAGCTGAAGCACCATCTTTTAGTATATCGATTCGCTCAATGGCAGAAACAGGGATACTGTTAATATCTACAAATGAGTTTGTGATACCTTCGGCAAATGCACTAATAGATACACGACGGCCATTGATTAGTACGAGCGTAGCATCAGCACCTAAGCCACGTAAACTAACAGCAGCAGACCCATTTGCAGTTGAGTCTTGGTTGTTACCACGTGTTGAGAAAGTACCGCTACCCGCGACAGGCATTCTTTCGAGGAGTTGTTGTAGGTTGTCATAACCCATGTTCTCAATATCAGCTCTTGCGATTGATTGAACCGGAGAAGGTCCTTCGATATCTGAACGTTTGATTCGTGAGCCAGTTACTTCAATGCGCTCTACTTTTTTAGCTTCTTCAGCAGCGTAAGTTGTTGTTGTAAAACCTGCTGAAAGTGCGATTGTAGCACCTGCAATTAAGCTAGGTGTAAATGCAGTTGATTGCTTCATCCTTAAGTCCTTGTTGATATGTTATAAATTTAGTTGCTCTATACCAATCCTTTTTAAATTGTTAAATAAATCCCATATTTAAGCGGATTGATATAACAAGCGACGACATTAATATCATGTAACTTAAGTGTTAGCAATTAGACTGAAATGTGATTTTAGTATGGTTTTTTGTATGTTTTTGGATGATTTTAAAACAGATGTTATGGGCTGAAGAAGGTTGAAATAGGCGCATATGCTTTATTTTGGAAATAACAAATACAGCCTAAATGCGAGTAATAATTAAATTAATTAATTCACAATAAAATTGTAATAAATTATTTACATGTATATTCTGAATGAATAGTAATCTTGTTGTATATTAATAAAACAAATAACAGTTGGCTTTTTAATAAAAAAAACGCCTAACTTGTTAGTTAGGCGCTGTGCTTATACTTTGTGTTTCATTAAACGTTCTTTTTCGCGAGACCAATCTTTATTTTTCCCGTCGTCACGTTTATCGTGCAACTTTTTACCTTTTGCTAGATGAAATTCAAGTTTTACCCAACATTTTTTCCAGTACATAGCCGTAGCTATTAATGAATAGCCATCTCGCTCTGTTGCACCGAGTAGACGGTCAAGTTCGCGTCTGCTTAATAGTAACTTACGATAACGCAACGGATCGCAAATTACATGGGTTGATGCACTATTAAGTGGCTGGATTTGCGCGCCAAGCAAAAATGCTTCGCCATTTTTAAGATGAATATAAGTTTCGGTGATGTTTACCTTACCTGCTCGGATACTTTTTACTTCCCAGCCTTGTAGTTCAACACCTGCTTCAAACTTATCGTGTAAAAAATACTCATGTCGCGCTTTTTTGTTTAGCGCGATGGTATTACTTGTCGATTTTGATGAATTTTTCTTAGCCATAGTGCCCTATAATATACGTAATGTGAGATGTTTTACATCGATTTTTTAATAATGCTTTTAAAAATTAAGCTTTAATTTAAGCAGCATGAAAATTTGGGGAAACGCGCAAAGCTTGCTAAAATTCGCCCACACAGTTGGGAGTGAGTATGCCACAAATAGAAAAAAGTGCGCTGGTTATGTACAGCACTAAAGAGATGTTTGATCTAGTTAATGATGTAGAAGCTTATTCGCAGTTTTTACCAAATTGCTCAGACTCAAAAATTGTTTCACAGCATGATAATAACATGACCGCGAGTTTAGAAATATCTAAGGCGGGTATAAAAAAGTGGTTTACCACCGAAAACACCTTTGTTGATGAGCAAACCGTGTTACTAAGCCTTGTTGATGGACCATTTAAGATGTTAAAAGGACGTTGGCACTTTCAAGAGCTTGACGCCAAAGCATGTAAAGTTCACTTGCAACTAGAATTTGAATTTTCAAATAAGTTAATAGAGCTTGCCTTTGGTAAGATTTTTAACGATGTTGCAAAAAATATGGTGAGTGCATTTACTCAACGTGCAAAACAGGTTTATGGAGCGCGAGTATGATTAATGTTGAGGTGGTATTTGCGTTACCAACCACGGCCACGTGTTTATCAATTGAAGTGCCACAAGGGACTACAGTCGAGCAAGCTGTTATTCAGTCAGGTATTATACAAAAGTGCCCTGAGATAGATGCTACATCGCTAACGTTAGGTGTGTGGAATCGAACTGTAAAAGCTAACTATGAGTTAAAAGACGGTGACCGTATAGAGATATATCGTCCATTAATTGCAGATCCTAAAGATGCGCGCAGAAAGCGTGCAGAAAAAGCTAAAGAAGAGGGGCGTGCAAATAAAATAACGGGTGGCCGCCCACTCGAAAAGTAACGCAAATCGGTATAAACGTGGAAAAATTTAACGGATTAAATCACACGCTAACGTTGTTTAAAATGGTAAAAGCTTTTAAATAAACCAATAAAAAAGGTGAGCCATGCTCACCTTTTTTTACCACTTGAGAAATTTATTGCTCGAGCGGTGTAGTAAAGTTTTCAGGTTGGTCATAATCACCTGAAATGGAAACTAACTTTTCATTTTCAAAGTTAATTACTAACTCTTTATTTTGCTCGTTTTTACGGCCCTTATTAAAGCTGTAAATATAACGCCAAGTATTGTTATCAAAGGCGTCTTCGGCAATAGGTCTGCCTAATACGTAAACAACTTGCTCTCGAGTCATATTTACACGAAGTTTTTCAACATCCGATTGCTCTAAAAAGTTGCCTTGGGGGATGTTAATTCGGTATACCCAGCTAGAGCAACCTGCTGCTGAGCTAAGTGTTAAAGCAACGATAAGCCAAAGAGAAAAAGTTTTTAACGACTGCATTGTTAGTTGTGATCCTTATTTTTTATAATCTGCATGATACCGATTAGTCACTGAAGGTAAAACCCTTTTAAGCAATTGTTTTATGTTAAGGGCGTTAAGGTAATGTTTTGACCATTAATAATGAAAAAAGTTTACAGCACATCGAAACGAATATTTTAAAAACGGAGTCTACTTGGTTTTTATATATAGTTGAGACACGATTTGGTCATTGGTACACAGGGATCACGACTAATGTTGAAAAACGCTTTGCAACTCATCAAGCCGGCAAAGGGGCCAAAAACCTTAGAGGGAAAGGGCCGCTTTTACTTATTCATCAACAACAAGTTGGTAATAAAAGTGAAGCAAGTAAACTTGAGTATCAATTAAAAAAGCTTTCTAGAGCCAAAAAAGAAGCATACGTTTTAGCATTTAATACCGGCGACACTAAAATCATTTAGTTAATTTACTTAGATTAAACCGTATTCGCTGTGGGCAAAAGCTAGCTTTTAATATAGCTTTTGCTCACAAAGGAAATATAGCAGTTATAGCTGCTTAGTGATGTTTTTCAAAAGTAGCGACAAGTGCATCGAGTGTTTGAGCACTGTTTGCCAAGTCACGAATAGCTTGCTCTGTATTGATTTGCTCGCTCATTGCTTTATCGCTAATTTCACTTATTTGCTCTATGTTACGACCTACATCAGCAACCACATTACTTTGCTGTTCAGTTGCAGTTGCAATAAGCGTAGCCATATCGTTTATTTGATTAGCTGTTTCGGCTATCGCATCGAGTAATTCTACTGAGCTTTGCATGGCTCCAACGCTTTGCTGCGCTTTATCTTTTGATTGGCTAATATCGTTAACTACATCATCAGATATCCTTGTAAGCTCTTCAATCATAGATTGAATTTCGGTGGTTGATTGCGATGTACGGTTTGCCAGAGCGCGTACTTCATCAGCAACAACAGCAAAGCCTCGGCCGTGCTCACCTGCGCGAGCAGATTCAATTGCCGCGTTTAAAGCAAGTAGATTAGTCTGATCCGATATCCCTCTAATTGAATCCACAATACTTGCTATATCAACCGTTTTTTTAGAAAGCAAAGTAACTTGCTCTGTTATGCCATCAATATCGCTAGCTAGGGCTGAGATAGTTGCCTGGCTTTGTAATACTTGTTTGTGGCTTTGAATGGTGTTCTCACGGCTGTTATCGGTTAACTTAGCTGTATTCGCTGCGCTTTGTGCTATTTCTTGCACTGTAGCGCCCATTTCGTTGATAGCTGCTGCGACAGATATTGTTTGCTCTTTTTGATTATCAATTGCTTGCGAGTTTCGTTTTGCCTGTTCAAATACATGATCAGAACTTTGGCGAATATCGTGGCTTTCACTGGCAACTTGAGTAATCGCTGTTTCTATTTTATTTATAAACTGGTTAAAGCCATTACTTAGATTGTTGAGCTCTGGTTGGCTTGATTCTGGTAAGCGGTACGCTAAGTTTGCATCGCCAGAGCCTAAGCGTGAAAATAACTCAGCCATTTTAGAAAGTGGAGATGAAAGAGAGCGAGCAAGTAAGTAACTAATCAAGCTAGCAACTAACGCGGTAATTACTGTAAAAGTAAATATTTGCCATTGTAGGGTGTTTACACTTGCGAATACTTCACTTTTTGGTACTTGAGCTACAACATATAAGTCAGTGTTTTTAATTGGGGTTGCAGCTATAAGAGTTGGTTCGCCATTTAAGTTAATTTCTTCTAGTGCAAAGCCATTACTATTAAATAGTTGGCTGTGAATATTTGCAGTATATAAATCGTCAATATTTGCTTTTGCTACTTTATTGGCATCTTTATGAAGTTGAATTGATCCATTTTTATCTGCAATAAATACAAAACCTGTTTGCTCAATTTTAAATTGCTGTAATAGCTTCTGCATATCAGTGATGCTTTTTGCAAGACCTGCTAAACCAGTACCATTAGCTTGCTGATGATTTACAAACATTTTCACATCATTGGCTGACTCTTGATAAATACTTATAGAATAAGGTTGTTTTGATTGTTTGAACGCAAAAAACCAGCCATCAGCTGCATCGTTTTTTAACACACGCAAAAAACCATTTTGGTTCCAGTACTGTGCAGTGTCTCTATTTGCCCAAGATGCTGTTGCTAAATCGTATTGCTGGGCAACACGATTTAATTCTTTTAATAATAAAGTGTCGTCTTGATTACTAGACTGAGCCCATTGTAAAACAAATTCGTTTGATGATAGTTGCTGAGCAGCACCAAGTAACTCGTTAATTTCACCGCCTATATGATTACTGATTGTTTGCAGTTTACTAGGTAGCTCTGACTCGATCATACGTTGCTCAATTATGTCTTTAGAGCTGTATAAAGAGGTCAAGCCAATCAGTGCCGCTACGCAAATAGCAATAACACTGCCTAAAGCTGTGATTTTTTGAGTAATAGAAAGGTTTTGTATCGTCATGATATTAATTAATTTTACAACTGAGTAGAGGACTATACTAGCACATTATTTATTTAGAGCTAGATATTGCCTACTGTGAAATGAATAGAAGGTAGCGTGTTATGGTTAAAATTTTATGAATATGCATAAAAAAGCCCATAAGCAAAGCATATGGGCTTGGTTTCTAACAAGCGAAACATTTATCGTTTAGGGTTAAACAATCTTTTTCATTGCTGACATGTAGCCACGTAATTTAGCACCTACTTTTTCAACTGGGTGTTCACGAAGGGCGGCGTTAATTTGAATTAATGTTTGGTTATCAACTTGGTTACTGTGCTCGCCAAGGCCTTTACCAATAACATCTGTATCAATTTTTTTCATAAAATCTGCAAGTAATGGTAAACATGCATGGTTATATAGGTAACATCCATACTCTGCAGTGTCAGAAATTGTACGGTTCATTTCAAAAAGCTTTTTGCGTGCAATAGTATTAGCAATTAATGGCGTTTCATGTAAAGACTCGTAGTAAGCTGACTCTTCAATAATACCGGCTGCTGTCATGGTTTCAAAAGCAAGTTCAACACCTGCTTTTACCATTGCTACCATTAAAATGCCGTTATCAAAAAATTCCTGTTCTGAGATTTCTACATCGCCAGCAGGGGTCTTTTCAAAGTTAGTCTCTGCTGTTTCAGCGCGCCATTTAAGTAAGTTTACGTCATCGTTATTCCAGTCTTCCATCATAGTGCGTGAGAAAGTGCCGTCGATGATGTCATCTTGATGCTTATTATAAAGCGGGCGCATAATTAGTTTTAGCTCTTCGCTTAGTTCGAACGCTTTTACTTTTGCAGGGTTTGAAAGGCGGTCAAGCATGTTTGTAACGCCGCCGTACTTAAGTGCTTCGGTAATTACTTCCCAGCCGTATTGAATTAGCTTTGATGCATAACCCGCATCAACGCCTTTTTCTATCATTTTATCAAAACATAAAATAGAGCCAGTTTGTAACATGCCACATAAAATGGTTTGCTCGCCCATTAGGTCTGACTTAACTTCAGCAATAAATGATGATTTAAGTACACCTGCACGGTGTCCGCCAGTCCCTGCTGCATACGCTTTAGCTTGTGCTAAACCATGACCTTGAGGGTCATTTTCTGGGTGAACAGCAATTAGAGTTGGTACACCAAAACCGCGTTTGTATTCTTCACGTACTTCAGAACCAGGACACTTAGGCGCAACCATGATTACAGTAATGTCTTCACGTACTTGCATGCCTTCTTCAACAATATTAAAGCCATGAGAGTAGGCAAGTGTAGAGCCTTTTTTCATAAGCGGCATAATTGCACTTACTACAGCAGTATGTTGCTTATCTGGTGTTAAATTAAGTACTACATCAGCTGTTGGGATTAGTTCTTCGTAAGTGCCAACAGTAAAGCCGTTTTCAGATGCGTTCAAAAATGATTGGCGACGCTCAGAAATAGCTGATGCGCGTAATGTGTAAGAAACATCTAAACCAGAGTCACGTAAGTTTAAGCCTTGGTTTAAACCTTGTGCGCCACAGCCTACAATAACTAGTTTTTTACCTTTAAGTGCATCAACGCCATCGGCAAATTCGCCTGCGTCCATAAATTCACATTGCGCTAATTGCGCTAATTGCTCGCGTAAAGGTAAGGTATTGAAATAATTCGCCATTGTTAGTGTCCTATAAAGTCATGTTTGTTAGATGCGCAATGTTTACTGCGCTTACAAACACCATATGTAAAATCGTTGCTTGCGTAAAATGATATATTTGAATTAAAGTGTTTCATAATATGAAATGCAGGGGGTTGGATGGAACATAAGCACTTAAACTACTTTTTAGCGTTGGCTAAAACACTTCACTTTGGGCGCGCAAGTGAGCTTTGCCACATAAGCGCACCCACTTTGAGCCGAAATATAAAACATTTGGAAGAAGAAGTTGGAGTAGCATTGTTTATCCGCGATAACCGAAGCGTTAAATTAACGCGTGAGGGGGAGTCCTTTATTGATTACGCAACGGCAACGCTTGCTAATTGGCAACGTTTTAAAACGAATGTAAAAGACCCACAACAGCATATTTACGGCAAAGTAAGTATTTATTGTTCTGTAACTGCATCTTATAGTTTTTTACATCAAATATTAGAACAACTTCGTGCGCAGCATCAGTACATAGAGATAACATTAAATACAGGCGACCCAGCACTTGCTATAAATCGTGTGCTTGATGGCCACGAATTAATGGCAATTGCAGCTAAGCCTAATAAATTACCGTCGCAAATTGCCTTTGTTGATATTGGGCACTCACCACTTTTATTAATTGGCCCAAAAATTCAATGTCCGATCACACAAAAGCTTACACAAAATAGTGATGACATTAATTGGTCTGATTTAGAGTTTATTGTCCCAGAACAAGGTTTTTCTCGCCAAAGGTTAGAGCACTGGTGGCGCAAAAATAATATTCACGGAAAAATCTACGCCCAAGTTGCAGGACATGAAGCAATGGTATCTATGGTGAGCTTAGGGCTAGGCGTCGCAATGGTCCCTAAAATAGTGCTAGATAATAGCCCGCTGCAGGATAAGGTACAAATACTAACACCAAAAATGCAAGCACCTGAAGGGTTTGATATCGGTTTGGCGGTATTAAGAAAAGAGTTAAATGACCCTGCAATCAGTGCGTTGTGGAATATTGCGCAAACTTTAGAAGCAAAAGCAATTTAATATGCACACAGAGCAAGCAAATTAGTTAAATAGTATTAATATAGGTTGCGTATGAGTTTACTATTACTTAACATTGAGTGCTAATAATAAAAACAATGACGCTTGAGAGTTTATTTATGAACAACGCCGTATCACTTGCTCATTCTGCTCAATGCCTTAAAAAGGCGATTCCTTTGATGGTAAAATACCGCATGCCGGTTACGCCTATTAACTATGCAATTTGGTACTGTTACATTCAAGGGAGTAACCCTTCATTAAATGCTGAATTAGACCATGTTATTGCTGAGCAACAAACATGCTCACAAGACAAAGCAAAAGAAATTTTTGATAAGCATTTAACGCAAGACGATCTGGCTTTCTTTCAAGAAATGACTGAAAAGTTCCATACAACTATGGAGCAAGTCCAGCAAGATATAAGCACCACGCTTGAGCATTCCAAAAGCTTTACAACAAGTTTAGTTGATTCACAAAATGAATTAAATATGCTTGCTGATGTAAATTCTTATAATGAAATATTAGGTTGTGTAGAGCGCTTAACCGACGATTCTATTGCTATGCAGGATTATGCTAGAGAATTTCAAACTAAGTTAGCTGTTGCTTACAACGAAATAAAAGATTTAAAAGAAGCACTTAATATTTCAAAAGAAGCAGCTGATACCGACACGCTTACGGGGTTTTATAACCGAGGTAAGTTTGATTCAGATATCGTAAAATTTTGTTTTGAATACTCAGAGAAAGCACAGGAAGATTCTCTTGCCGTACTAATTATGTTTGATATTGATCACTTTAAACGTTTTAACGATGACTTTGGTCATCAAAAGGGTGACGAAGTGTTGAGGTTAGTTGCCAAAAAAGTGAGAGAAAATACAACTGAAACAGCAAATATATATAGATACGGTGGCGAAGAGTTTTGTATAACAGCTTATTTTGACACTATTAACGATATAATAGCGTTTGCCGATTGTATACGTTTAGCTATTGCGAAATTAGCGATTCGTAAAAAGCATGATATAACAGCTAAACGTGCTATTTCTGCAAGTTTTGGTTTAGCTATTTTACGTCCATTTACTAATAGCTCAGTTTTAGTTGAGCGTGCAGATAGAGCCTTATATATCGCAAAAACACATGGCCGAAACCGAATAGAAATAGCCCCTGATATTTAATAAGCATCAGAAGCTTGATTTATTACGGCTAAAGCCGCTATTAACTTTGGTAACCTAGTAGCTTGTAAGGTTAATAAAAAAAAGTTGTTAGAGTTGGCTTCCTGCAGATTTTATTTGAATTAAAGCATTTGCGAGGTTATCCCTCATTTCCAAAGTTTCTCAAAGCAGTGCCAGCTTAGCCAACGCACATAACTAATTTGAAGGGTTTGTCACTTCAAAAACACAAAAGTTAACATTTGTGTATACAAATTGTGAATAATTGTAACCAGCTAGAGCTAGTTTAAAAAGACCTTGCTAGTATGGGGAACTTACTTAATTTAATACTTTGATGTACGCTGATGCGGTATTCCTTCTCCTTATTAACTGCTCTATGTTTTAGCACTTTGTTTGCTTGCCTTTCGGTGCAAGCAACACAGGCAAGCAAGCATGCTGACGATTATACAGAGCAAGATATAACAACTGATCGCCTGCATTTGAGTTTAAGCGTTGGGGCTGGAGTTATAACCAACCCTTTGCATGGTGGAGATCATATTCCGCTTGTGCTTATTCCACAAATTGCGTTTTATGCAGAGCAATGGTTTTTTGATAATGGCCGCCTTGGCTATTCATTTTCACAATCCCCAAAGCATCACTTTAATTTAGTTAGTGAACTCAACTCTGAATCTCGCTTTTTTATAGACTGGCACCCTAAAAATGTATTTGCATTGCAAAGTAGTGCTCTTAATAATCAGTTTGTAATACAAAATGAAGCCTCGTCCTCTCGCTACGCTGATATTGATAATTTGCATAAACGGCAAATTGCCTTGGATGCGGGTATTGCATATCACTATGTAAATGATGACCATGTTTTTTCAGTTCAGGCTCTGCATGATATAACCGATGTTTATCGAGGTGTACGCGGTGCATTGCAGTGGCAATATCATACTGTGCTAGGAAAGCTTAAAATAAAGCCAACACTTGGAATAAACTATAAATCTGCGGAACTAAATAGCTATTTTTATGGACTTAATGAGGGTGAAACTCAATTTGGCAAAATAGACGTTGGTAGTAGTTGGCAACCTTATGCTAAAATCGACGCCCGTTGGCCACTGAGTAAGGCTGACTCTCTTCGTTTTCATGTAGCATATTACGACTATTCGGCTATGGATGGCAGTCCGCTCTTTGAACGTACTTATTCAATGACTGCATTTATAGGATTCGATCGTACTTTTTAATATGAAGTATTCAATATTAGTTGTGTTTATTACCACTTTTTTTAGTGGTTTTAGTGTGGCACAAACCCCTGTTTTTAGTGTTTCTCCAAAAGTCTGCGTGGTTTCCGAACAGCAGGATTTTTGCGATCTTGATTTACAGTTTAAATGGCTATTAAACACCTATAGTGATGTCTGTTTGTATCAACAAGAACAACTACTTCAATGCTGGCAGCAGCAGCGTTCTGGGCAATTTAATTATAAAGCGCGTGTTCAGGTGGAGACCATATACTCCTTAATCAATCCTCATACGGGTGTGTTAATAGCAAAAACACAGGTTGAAGTACAAAGCGCCCATGCTAAAAAAAATAGGCGTAGGCTTCGCTCTCCGTGGAGCTTTTTTTAATTTAGGAGCAACTAATGCCAAAAATTTTACTTGTTGAAGATGATCTCGGTTTACAACAGCTAACAAAAGATTACCTTGAACATAATGGCCTTGAAGTCGAAGTGTTAGACCGCGGTGACGAAGTGTTTAATTACCTAGAAAACAATACACCCGATTTAATGATTCTAGACGTTATGCTGCCAGGTAAAGATGGCTTTAGCGTTTGCCGCCAAGTAAGAGATAAATTTACTCTACCAATTTTAATGTTGACTGCTAAAGGTGAAGATTTCGACCAAGTGCTTGGTTTAGAACTTGGTGCTGATGATTATGTAATAAAACCAGCAGAGCCACGTGTATTACTAGCGCGGATCAATGCATTACTACGACGTGGGCAACCAATAGTAAAATCTAGTGAAGAACTGCAGTTTGGTGATTTAGTCATCGATAAAACAAGCCGTATTGTAAAACTAAGTGATTCAGAGATTGTATTAACTTCGCACGAGTTTGAACTACTATGGCTATTAGCGTCAAATGCGGGTGAAGTACTAAGCAGAGAACATGTACACCAACATATGATTGGCCGTCAATACGACGGACTTGATAGAACTGTGGATGTACGCGTATCACGAATTCGTAAAAAATTAGGCGATAATAGTGATAAGCCGTATCGTATAAAAACCGTATGGGGACAAGGCTATTTATTTGTTTCTGATGCATGGGATCTTTAGAACTATTTAAGGTTAATCGGCTGTAATGGGAAAACTGTTTACCAGCTTATACTTATATATCATTGTTTCATTATTTGTTGTAAGTGGTGTTATTGAGCAGCTGTGGCCCTATGAAGAGTCGCAGCAGCAGGTCTTCTTAGACGATGAGTTTGGGCAATCACTGTGGTTGCTTTCACAAACCCCAAATGGTCTTAAAAAACTAAAGCATAACTTTGAAAGTAAAGTGATTGAACGACGTGATTTAATACTTCCTCAAAAACAACAATCGCAGCTAAATCAAAACCACTACTTATATTTGTATGATAAGCAACAACGCATTGTTTGGTATGTAGATCTCGGTAATGATTCATTACTTCAAGTAGGACCGGTAGGCGTATTAACGCAGCAATCATCTTCTGTTTGGCCGTATTTATTACTACTTATTATTGTAGGTATACCAGTTGGGCTATGGAGCTTTTTACTCTGGCGTGACTTTGCAAAGCTACGTAAAGCGTGTGAAGCGGTAGAGGGTTTGCAAGACTTTCAACTAAATGACTCTTCTAAGTCTTTCTTTTTACCTATAACTGATACATTAAAGGTAATGCAGCAACGTATTGAGTTTTTACTTAGTGCGCAGCAAGAACTTACCTCATCGGTGTCGCATGAGTTTAGAACGCCACTAGCACGTTTAAAGTTTGCAATAGTCATGCTACAAGAACAAATGCTTGACGAAAAAGGCGAAAAATACCTAACAAACATGCAAACAGATATTAGTGAGCTTGAGTCACTAGTTTCTGAAATGCTTGAATACGCGCGATTAGACTCTCAACAACCAAGTTTACAGCCAATAAACTGCGATTTAGCTGGGCTGGTAAAAACCACTGTTGAAAAGCTAAATTTTGAAGCTAGAACAACGCTCTCTATAAACCTCCCTGAGCATTTAAATTACTACTGTGATAGCCACTTTATGGCGCGAGTATTTCAAAATTTAATTGGCAATGCGCTCAAATACACTCATCAACAAGTCAAAATTTCATTGCTACAAAAGGCAACTCACATCGTATTGATTGTTGAAGATGATGGTGAAGGGATTGACCCCGTTGAGCGAGAAAACGTATTTAAGCCTTTTACTCGATTAGATAAAAGTAGAGGCAAGGACACTGGTGGCTTTGGTTTAGGGCTTGCTATAGTTGCTAAAATTGTGTCGTGGCACCAAGGAGAGTGTAAAGCAGAAAGCTCAAGCTTAGGTGGTGCTAAATTTATTGTATATTTACCTCTTAAATTTAAGACATAAAAAAAGCGCCTAAGGCGCTTTTTTTGCGGTTAAAAACCAAAATCAACAAGTAGCAATATAATAGACCGCAAGTATTTAAAAAAGTTCTCAATTATTTTCTATTTTTTTCAAGTAATGGCATTAACATTTGCTCAAGGCCATTTAGTTTAACCTCATACATCATCGCTAGTTGGCTACCAAGTTTCGAGTTAGGAAATCCCTGCTGTTTGAACCACACCAAATAAGGTTCTGGTAGTAGTAATAAAGGGCGCCCAGCATATTTCCCAAAAGGCATCGTTGTATTTACAGCTATTTTTAATTGTTTTGGATCCATAAGAGTTACTTAGGTTTTAAAGTCTGCGTAAGTGTAAGGGATTTTAGAAATATAAAATAGGCTGTGACGGGCAAGAAACAGCCTATTTTGCGAGGGAGTAGGCCCTCTGATTTAATAATTTTTTGTTGATTAATATAAACCTAGTTGAACTTTAATTAGCTGGGATCTAATTAAGTTATTATTAGAACATGGAGTTTTATTTAACCAACATGGATAGTCTACCTGTTTTTTATGGTCGTGGTGAAATGGCTTGTAAAGGAATGTAAATAGAATTGCTTTTCATTTAAAAACTAATAACAAAGCCTTAATGATTTTAAGGCTTTGTTATTTATAGACGTTATAAAAAGTGATTATTCGTTAAATAGCTCTTGTTTAACGTGCTCTGCAAAACCACTACCTGCTTCTAAGTAAAAGTTATAAGTAGAATGAACACCCATTTCTTCTAGCTCTTTTTGTTGATCAGGGTAGTTTGCAATAGCTGTTACTTGGCCTTTATAACCTGAGGCTTGTAGTTGCTCTAGCGCAAAAATATTTTGCATATGCTTTGGCATTGCAAGCATGACCATTTCTACTTGCGAATGATTTACTCGTTGCCAAAAGTCAGGATCTGTTGCATCAGCAATTAATACGTTGCGGCCTCTGTTAACGTGCTTATCTACCACTTCAGGTTTTATATCTATGCCTGCAACAACATTTGGGTGAGTCGCGTTGATTGTTTCATAAGCACCAGTACCAATACGTCCCATACCAAAAATGACTATTTTAGTATCGTTTAGGTTAACAGGTAGCTCTTCAGCTAAACGAGTTTTGCTTTCAAACTTTAATAGCCAGTGCTCTATTTTTACGTATAGCTCGTTTGAGCGCTTATTTAACGGCGAGGCAATTACAAAGGTAATAGAAACAGCAATTGCCATTACGGCCAGCCACTCAGAAGTGATCATGCCTGTGCTAGCTGCTACTGCACATACAATTAACCCAAACTCACTGTAGTTAGATAAACTAAAGGCGGTAAGTAATGATGTACGTGCGCGTAGTTTGAATATATTTGTGAACACGTAATAAAGCGCTATTTTAATAGGTAAAACTAAAACAAGTATAATAGCAACGATTAATGAGCTAGTGGTTAGCTCTGCGCTCAAGCCAATACTTAAGAAAAAACCGACTAATAATATGTCTTTTAAATTAAGCAGAGATTTTGATAGTTCTCCTGCTTTTTTATGTGGTGCAAACATCATCCCAATTATGAGTGCGCCTAGGTCGCCTTTTAATCCTGCAAATTCAAATGCATGATAACCAGCAACTAAAGCAAAGAAAAAACCAAATAATGGTAATAGTTCACCATGTTTAGAGCGATTTAATACGCCATACATGACAGGTCGTAATAAAGGCAGAGCAATTATTAATGCAATTGCCCATACATTTGGAATTTTACCTGTACTAATCGCTAAAAAGATAACAGCAAAGATATCTTGCATGACTAGTATACCAATGGCTATTTTACCGTGAAGGCTTGCCATTTCTCCGCGTTCTTCAAGCACTTTTACTGCAAATACAGTACTTGAAAAACTAAGCGCAAACCCAACTAATAAAGCACTTTGCCAACTTAAATCAATAAACAGTGGAATAGCGAAAACACCAAGCAATAACATAAAGCCACTAAAAAGCGCGCTGCTAAAAATAATATGCAATGTTGCAGGCGCCCACACTTGGGGTTTAATTAAACTGTTTACCTTTAGCTTTAAACCAATACTAAAAAGAAGAAGGGTTACGCCAAGTGCTGCTATTGTATCGAGCAACTCTGTACTTTTATAACCCGATAAATTTAAAGCAAAACCTGCTAATAAAAATCCAATAAGAGGAGGCAGCTTTAACTGATAAACAGCAAAGCCACACACAAACGCGGCGGCAAAATAGATTAGTTCCATAATTCTTAATATCACTTCATTTGGGGTTGCAGTGTAACGAAAAATTTATACCATTGAAAATAAAAATAGACTTAAAAATGAACGCGTCTAATCAAATACTTGCCTAGCTGTGTATAAAAAATGCGCATCAAACATATATTTAATCGTAAATAGCATGTAAATAACATTTTTTCACTGACATTGGCTTTTAAATTTGGTTAAGATGCGATAACGAAGAAGTTTAAGCAAGAGCAAATAATAGAACCGCTCAGCTTAAGGAGAAATATATGTTTAAAAAGATTTTAGCGTCGGTAGGTATTGGTGCTGCAAAAGTAGATACTGTTTTAGAGACTGAACACCTACAACCTGGTCAGCTTTTTAATGCACAAATAGTCATTACCGCAGGTGATGTTAGCCAAGATATTGCAGGCTTAGATTTATTACTTATGACCCGTGTTAAAGTGGCAGGTGATGATGGCGATTATTTTACCAATCATGTGATTGACCAATGGCGAATTACAGATATAGGTACAATTGAGCCTGGCGAAGTTAAAAGTATCCCTTTTGAAGCACGTCTTCATTCTGAAACACCTATTACAGAAATTAATGCAGGTTACAATCAATCTCATGTGTGGCTTGAAACAGGTTTAGATATTGATTTAGCACTTGATCCGAGCGATAAAGACCATTTACATATTTACCCTAATGAAGCTGTTAAAACGTGCATGCAAGCGATGGAAAAGCTAGGTTTTAGCTTAATGAAAGCTGATGTAGAAAAAGGCCATTTGCGCGCTTCAACATTTCAATCGTTATCGGGCTGTTATCAGGAACTTGAATATAAGCCAAATAGCCGTAGCTTATTTGGCATTCAAGAGATTGAGTTGTCATTTGTACCAGAGGCACATAAAACACACGTGCTTATAGAGCTAGACAGGGCCTTTAGAGGCGATGGTTATGTAGATTTAACGATAGAGCATGACCACGTGAATTTATCGCAGTTGTGCGACCAACTAGAGCGCTTATTTGCTTAATATAAACTAACAAGTGAATAATTTTATTAAACCCGGCCTAGGCTGGGTTTATTGTTTATAGGATTTAAAATGCAATTTAAATGTGAGCAGTTTAATGCTTTAGATGCGCATACTCTTTTTACTATTATGCGAGGACGTGTAGACGTATTTGTTGTAGAGCAGGCGTGCCCTTACCCTGAACTTGATGATGTAGATATTGATTTAAATACACAGCATTTATATACACTAGACAATGGGCGGCTACACACTTATGCCCGATGCTATGAAAAAAATGAGCAATACAGCGCAATAGGGCGCGTGCTGGTAAGTAAAAGTGCGCGTGGCAAAGGCGACGCCACTGTACTTGTAAGTAAAGCTATAGAATGCTGTAAAGAGCGGTGGCCTGAACGAGATATTTATATTGGCGCACAAACCTACTTACTTGATTTTTACCGCTCCTTTGGCTTTGAAGATTACAAAAGTGAATATCTAGAAGACGGTATACCTCATCAAGATATGATTTTAAAACTCACTCAATAAATCCAATTTAAGCAGCTATAAAAAAGCCCACTTATGTGGGCTATTTTATTTAAAACTATTTTAAGGCTAAGGTATCATTTAGCTCAATAGTGAATGTAAAAACACCATGCCAATAGCAAGTGGACATACAAACTTAGTATACCAAGGCCATATTTTCCAAAACAATGTATTGTGAACTTCAGGGTTACCCTCCTGAATTGCTTTTAGTAATGAGCCTCTATACCAAATCCAGCCTACAAATATACAACACATAAGACCAAGTAAAGGCTGAGCTACTTTTGTAGTGAGAGTGATTACTAAGCCAAATAAGCTGCTAAGGTTACACACAATTGTAATACTGACGATAGCGATTAGCGCCCCAATTAACCACGTTGCTTGAACGCGTTTCATCCCAAAGCGCTCTACGGTGTATGATACTGGCGCCTCTAACATTGAAATAGATGATGTTAAAGCGGCAATACTCATTAACGCAAAAAATGAAAAACCCACAAATAAGCCAACTTCGCCCATTCCATCAAATAAAGCGGGGAGTACCTGAAACACTAATGTATCTTCAGAGAGTAGCTTACCCGTTGTGGCCGAGAATATTTCAACGCCTTGAGCTTGTGCTACGTACATAGCCGGAATAATCAGTAAACCTGCAACAAAGGCTATAAATACATCAATAAGGGTCACATAGGCACCTAAAGAAACAAGATTTTCTTTTTTACTAATGTACGAGCCGTAAATAATCATTACGCTAGTGCCAAGCGATAAAGAGAAGAAAGCTTGCCCTAGTGCACTTACTAATAGTTTTGCGTCAAAAATAGATGAAAAGTCAGGAACTAAGTAGGCTTTTAAGCCTTCCATAGCACCATCTTGCGTCATCACATAAGCAATAAGCGCAAATAAAATGCCTAAAAGTGCAGGCATTAAACGCTTAGACCACTTTTCAATACCGTTTTCAACGCCTCTACTTATAATAGCGACAGTTAGTACGATAAAGATCATAGTGAATATAATATTTCGAGTAAGTGATTGCTCGCTTAACCATGTAGATGCTGTGTTGGCACCAACTAAAGTGGCTATTGGTTCAGCTGTGGCGCTGAGCATCCAACCGGCAACAATGGCGTAAAAGCTTAGTATAAAGCCAGCGCATAAAATACCGCCAAAACCAACAGCAAAAGCAAAGTGTTTTTGCCATGACTTATTAGATATTTTTTGAAGTGATGACACTGCGTTTGCTTGGCCATGACGTCCAATCATAAGTTCAGCCATTAAAGCGGGGTAGGCTAAAAAGAACGCAAGCACTAAATATGCGACTAAAAATGCAGCACCGCCATTACTTGCTGTTTGTGTAGGGAATCCCCAAATATTGCCCAAACCAACGGCAGAACCCGCGGCGGCCATAATAAAACCAAAGCGAGAGCTAAACTCGCCTCTAACTGCGCTCATATTATTGTACTTCTCTATTGTGTGACGGCGGTGACAATCTACTGGAAATGTAAAAAAATAAAAAGTGCTTATTTGCTGATCTAGCACAAATTAATAAGTAAAGTGTATGTTATAACCATCGATTTTAATTGTTGTTATTAAGTCGTTTAAAATAACGAGTTGATTTTGTTTAATAATTGTTAATTACAGTCTGTAACTATTGCTTTACGGATTATGGTGCTGTGCAATAGTGAGAGTAAAGCACGCCCCCCCTAACTGGGTGCTTTTACTTACTTTAACGCTGCCATGATGCCAATCAGCTACCTTGGTAACAATGGCTAGGCCAAGGCCATAACTCTTATCGGCTCTGTTACGGTGATCTTCCTCTCTAAAAAATGGGCTAAATACATTACTAAAGTTCTCTTGTGCAATACCAGGGCCGTCATCTTCTACCGTTATTATAAGCTGTTGCTCGTGTAACTTTGCACTGAGGTAAATATGTTGGTTTGCAAAATCACATGCGTTAGTTAATAAGTTAGTAATTGCACGAGCCAGCCAGTGAAGATCTGCATTTATTATTTTATCTGTACTATTGAGCTGTACGTTGAGCATTTGCATTTCAAGTTTTGGTGCAAGTTGAACTAAAATATCTTCAAGGTAGGATTTAATATTGGTTGATGAATAGGTTAGTTTATTCGCGTTTTGCTCTAAAGTAGCAAATGCTAAATAGCTACTAAGCATCGATTCCATATGATCTAAATCGTTTTCCATACGGGTTAAATACTGTTTTACTTTTTGCTCATCATGGCTATCTAATGCCGCATCTAAACCAAATCGCAGGCACGCGATAGGGGTGCGGATGTCGTGAGACAAGCTCGAGGCCATTAGTTTGTTTTCGGCGACAAGTTTCTCTATTTGGCTAGCCATGCGGTTAAAAGTAAGCTCTACATCTTTTATATAGGTAAAGTGCGATACCTTTATTCGGACTTGAACATTACCAGAGGCAAACTTTTTAGCGGCTTCATTTAAGACAGTTAGCCGTTTAGCTAAGGGCGCGATAATAAACCCCATAAATACACATAGGCCTGCGTAAAATAGTAGAGTTAATATAATGTCGTTATGCTGCTCGCTATCAAAAATTTTATCTAAGCGCATTGATAAGTGAAAAGGATTTAAAACGTCGCTACTATAAAGCATATAAAAGCCTTGCTGATCCTCTAAAATCAGCCCACCTGGCGTGTGCATTTGTAATAACAAAGAAGGTGGTAAGGCGAGTGACTCATTTGGCTTGTAGTCAATTAAAACATCAAACTCTCGGGCTAGTTGTTTTACATAATCGCTGCGCTCAGATGTAGGTATGTTAGCTAACTGCTTATTAAAACCCATGATCATTTTACTTTGCTGACTAAATTCATCTTGTGGGGTATGCGCTTGTTGACTAAAAGCATCAATAAGCCAGCCCAATACCACAATAGATAAAAGTGCACTGCCTAGAAGCGATATATAAAACTTTTTCATTTATTTATTCATCGCTCTATTACCACGCGGTAGAAACAAGTAAATATCCACGGCCCCAAATAGTTTTAATTTTTTCGGGGTTTTGTGGATCATCATTAAATTTTTTACGAAGTGCAGAAATAAGTACATCAACACTTCTATCAAGCCCGTCGTACTCTCTACCTTTCGTCGCTTTAAATACGGCATCGCGTGAGACAACTTGACCTGCATTGCTTGCAAGGTAGTGTAATAATAGATATTCGGCGCTTGATATGTTTATATCTTGCTCGTTAAGGGTCACATTTCTAGATTCGGTATTAATACTAAGTGCACCAACTTGAATAACGCTTTGGCTAACCTGTGGCTTATTTGGCTCATTGTTTTGACGCAGTGCTGCTTTTATTCGCGCTAGTAATGCACGCGGACGCACCGGTTTCATTATGTAGTCGCTTGCGCCAACTTCTAAACCAATAACTTCATCCATCTCTTCATCGCGTGCTGTGAGCATTATAATAGGCGAATTATAAAAGCTACGAAGCTCTCTACATACGCTGATACCATCTTGCCCCGGGAGCATAATATCAAGGAGCACAATATTTGGGTTTAACGTTTTGACCTTGCTAACAACTTCGTCACCACGATGACAAACATGCGTTGTATAGCCTTGCTCTGTTAAATATTCAGCAACCCATTGCGCTAGTGATGCATCGTCTTCAACAAGTAAAATAGTGCCGTAGTTATCCATAAAAAATCCCTAATGCGATTGGTATTAAAATAGTCGCCAGCGGCGTTTTTTTTGTCTGTTTTGATAAACCCATTGTAGTTTTACTTCTGCTGTACTGATGACTTTGGATGTATTGCTATCAAATAGTTCAAATGAAATGCTTTGCTGTGAGTCAAAAGCATAATTAAAAGTACCACTTTGTTGCTTTAGCCAACATTGCATAATGTACTTTGAAGTTGCATCGCGTAGGCAGTAATTGCCAATGATAGGTTGCTCCCACGTAAGTGTGACATCGGCATAGCAATTACGCCCTTCGCGCAGTGCAACACAAGTGTCGGGTAGTGCTATGAGTGCTTCAGGGGGGTCCTGCGCTTTAACAGTAAAGGTACTGGGAAAGATCAGTAATACCCAGATCCATCTAAAATACATAACGTAGGCCTACCTTGGCTTTATGTTGATATCCTTGGGAAATAATTGGGCTGTCGTCAATTTCTTTTGAAAACCATGTAGTAAGCCAACCGGATAAAAACACCCAATCTTGGCTTATTGGATATTCAGCATGGAACTCAAAGATAATACTAGTACTGGCATTGCTGGTATAAATCGGGCGAAGGCTGGTGGCTTCATCGCTATCAATGCCAAAGTAATAATTGGTAAAGTCAGCAGAGTAGGCGCTTAAACCAACACCAGACCTAAACTCCCAGTTTCGCCATGGCAAAATGTGGCTAAAAAAGCTATTTATAACCCAGCCATTATGGGCACCAGATATGTCATGAAGGTATTCAAAGGAGAATTGTGAGTTTTCAAATCGACGCGAGAGCCTAAGACCAACATCAAAATCGTAATTACGTTTTTTAATACCTTGGAGTTCTTTTATAACACCATGGTTATAAAACCCGAGGCCTTTTTCGTCAAACCCGGCTTGAGTATTTGTGCCAAGTATATCTAAGCCCCAATCAAATTTATCTATAAGGCTGTAACCAATTACAAGACCACCGCTGAGTTGATTGTGATCAAAATCAAGATAAAATTTATCGTAAGAAACAGCAAGACTTAAATCAAGCTCAACGCCCTTATCGTAAGATTCGATACCGATTAGGTAAGAGTCTTCAATATAAAAGCCCGCACCTGCACTCCAATCCCAGGCAAAGCCTTGGGTTGGCTCTAACGTATTGTCTGCATAATAGCGATTACTTGCCATACTTGTGGTGCTAAAAATAAAGCAAAAAAGCAATGTTATGCTAACTAAAGTATGGTTAAGCAAAGTGTTTCTCATCCCTATGGGGCCTAATTATTATTTGTTATTAAGCGTAGTATATTGTTAATTCGTTCCTTTAATCTGTAAAAAAATGTAGTAAGTGTTAGGTCTGTTGAACTTTCAAGGTTAAATTTTCAGCAGTCTGTTTGGTATATAGGCAAGGCAGAGCCTATGCAGTGTGGCTATTCCCCATAAATGGGCGATAACGTAGCATTAATGCCAAACAGGCGCTGCCCAATGGGTTCTTCCTAAGGGCTATTTACGCTTTGTTGCTCGGTTTTTACTTATTCTTACATGGATGTAAGCCATTAGAATAACGCAGGAGCAGTTATCGAGCCCACTAGGTTACAAACCGAGCGCCGCGATTAAATAGCCCCTAGTTTGAACAAATTTTAATCCGTAAAGATCAACAGACCCTAATTTACTGAACTTTAATTTTATCGATTAATATACTGCTTAAGTAAAACTGCATCATAGGCGTTAATGCGCTTACTTCTGTTCTGTTACATGGACCACTAAGCTTGGCAAGGCTAGATAACTTTGACAACGTTTTGTACTGAGGGATTTGAATGTCTTTTCCAAGTCTTTCCATGCGGGCTTCATCAGTGTTTTGTTGATGGACAAAAGCGACAACCTCAAGCTCATTAGTTATTTTTTGCTCTTCGGTGAAACTATAAACTAGTGGCTCACGATGAAAACTTGCACTATCAATAGAAGATTTAGCAAACCAAACAACATCACCCGATGCTTTGTGTGTGAGGCGCATACTTACTTGTGCGAATATTGCAGCGCATTCCTGAGTTGGGTATTGCTGAGCAATATCTGAATATAATGTAAAAGGGTTCTCAGGTTGCTTTATTGCGTACTTAACATCGTCAGTGAAAGTTAAATCAAGTTGCTGAATAGTTAGTGTGTAGTCGCTGTTATTTTTAGTGGTTACTTTTAGCTGTTTATCGTTAAGTGCTTGGCTAATTTGCGATAAAAGTTTATCGGTTACACTTGCCTTATCGGTAATAATTTTTACTGTTTGGTTTCTAACTACCTTATGTGCAGGAAGTTGAACGGATTTAACTTTTGGGGATGAGTGTTCTGTGGTGTACTCAAGCTGGTAGGTCTGACTTTTTAATGTTGGCTTTAATGGCATAGCCAGTGGCTCGGCCGGCTGCTTTGTAAGAGTACAACCAGTTGATAATATAACAAAAAGTGACACAACTAAAAAACGCATAAGTACTAAACACTCACTAAAAACCAAATAATCGTCGTATTGTACGTTAGTCCAAACAAAACTTCATGATATTATCTACATAGATGTAGTTAAAAAGATAAAATTTATAAAAATGAAGTATCTCAAATCTTTATTGTATAGCCTACCTGCTTTGTGTTTGTTGTTTAGCTCTGTGAGTTTTGCAGCAAAAGCAGATCCTGATTGGGATGCATTTGTAAAAAAGTACGGCCGTTATGCGCAAAAAAAACTGAAAAATAAAGGTATACCAGGCGCTGCACTTTCGATTGTAAGTACAAACAACTCAGACTACATCCACACCATGGGTGTAACTAAAACCCGAAATGGACAAAAAGTAAATAAGCATACCCGGTTTAGGCTCGCGTCTGTTTCTAAAACATTTGCAGGCTCGTTATCAGCTAAATTAGCCAATGAGGGTTTACTTAAATTAGATAAAGCTGTTAGCGATTACATAACTGAGTTCAAAGGGACTGTTTATCAAGATGATTTAAAGGTATTTCACCTTCTAAGTCATGCAAGTGGGTTAGTGCCTAATGCGTACGATAATTTGATAGAGTCTCGTATGGATTACCCCAGTATTGTTGAAAAATTACTTAGTGTTAAACCTATTTGCAAACCAGGCGAATGTTATGGTTATCAAAATGTTATGTTTAGCCTTATAGGTAATGTGATATTACAAAGCAGTGGTAAAAGTTACGCGCAGTGGTTACGAGAAACTATTTTTGCGCCTTTAAAAATGAGTGATGCCAGCTTAGGTTATGAATCTATGGTTCAGGATGAAAATTACGCATTACCACACGTGCGCGGTACAAAACGTTGGTATAGCGCTAAGCTTAAAAAAAATTATTATAAAGTGGGACCTGCAGCGGGTGTAAACGCAAGTGCAAGTGATATGGCCATTTGGTTAAAAGCCCAGCTAGGGCAATACCCAGATGTTTTGTCATTGGATACTCTAGCAAAGCAAACGCGTCCTTATACACATACAAAAAAAGAAATGCATCGCAGGGTGTGGAAAAAACACCTTAATGAGGCTTATTACGGACTAGGTTGGCGGGTTTATAATTACGCTGATGAAACGCTTTACTATCATAGTGGCTGGGTGCAAGGATATAGAAGCGATGTGGTTGTGTTTCCCCACTTAAATGTTGGTCTTAGTTTAATCGTTAATGCTGAAACCGGCGTAATAAATGAATTAACAACTGAATTTATCGACAGGCTATTAGAATACAAACGAGGTAAAAAAATATGAATAAAATAATATTAGCAATCACTTTTTTAGCCTTGTCATTTAATTGTAGTTTGGCATTTGCCGCACCTGACGAGGTATATTTGTTTCGTCATAGCGAAAAGTTAACGGGGAAAAACCCAGCGCTCTCAGAAGAGGGGAAGGCACGTGCAAATAATTTAGTTACTTTGTTTAAAGAACATCAAAATATACATCTTTTTAGCAGCAACTATAAACGCACGTTGCAAACAGCCGCACCTTTGCAGGCACATTTTAATACCAAATTAAATGTGTATAACGCAGGTGAGCTAGGTGATTTAAAAAATGAGTTACTCAAACTAAAGGGTGTAGTTGTTGTTATTGGGCACAGTAATACGACGCCGCAACTGGCTGAACTACTCTCCAATGAAAAAGTGCCAGCTATGAGTGAGACACAATTTACTCAGTATTTTATATTGCATAATAAGCCCAGAAGTAATGGCACTGATTATGATGTAACGCACCATACAATGAGCTTTTAAATTAAAAAGTGTTATATAACAAAAAACCAGCATTAAGCTGGTTTTTTAATTTAAACGTACTAAATCCTTTAAATAGGATTAATTAATTACGTGGTAAATGTATTTTTTTCTCAACACTTTGACGATAAAGCACAATAGTGTGACCTATCGTTTGTAGCTTAGTCGCACCAGTTTCACGTACGATTGCTTCAAAAATAAGTGCTTTTGTTTCACGATCATCAGTTGGAACTTTAACTTTGATTAATTCGTGAATTTCTAATGCACTTTGAATTTCGACTACTACGCCTTCGGTTAAACCGTTAGAACCTAGTAAAACTACAGGCTTGAGGCTATGTGCCTGACCTTTTAAAAACTGCTTTTGTTTGTTTGATAATGTCATGTTTATACAAATTTTGCTGAATATGGCTTGAATTAAGGGTATTCTAACGCCATCTAGAGAATATTACTAATTAGTTGCGTGTTAATTTATGACAAATAAAAAACAGTCAGCCAGTTCACAGCGATGGCTGAAAGAACATTTTGATGATAAATATGTTCAAGAAGCGCAAAAAAAAGGCTGGCGTTCACGAGCGGTTTTTAAATTAGATGAAGTACAAAATAGAGATAAGTTACTTCGCCCTGGTATGACCGTTGTTGATTTAGGAGCAGCTCCAGGAAGCTGGTCACAGTATTTGGCAGAAAAAGTAGGTGACAAAGGTCAAGTAATTGCCTGTGACATATTACCTATGGACTCACTTGCGGGTGTTGACTTTTTACAAGGTGACTTTCGTGAAGAAGCTGTGTTAAATGCGTTGCTAAAACGTATTGATGGTAAAAATGTTGATGTGGTACTCTCTGACATGGCACCAAATATGAGTGGTAATAACTCAGTAGATCAAGCGGGTAGTATGTATTTGGTAGAACTTGCGCTGGATATGTGTAGTCAAGTACTAAAGAAAAATGGCGCATTTATTGTTAAGGTTTTCCAAGGTGAAGGCTTTGATCAATACTTGCAAGATGTACGTAATAGTTTTAAAGCAGTGAAAATACGCAAACCTGATGCCTCACGTGCCCGTTCTCGGGAAGTATATATAGTAGCGACTGGATACAAACTGTAGTACAGTTGCTTGGCGTTTAGTTGAATTTAAATTAATTGGATACAAGAGGTTAACCCCTTGAGCGATATGGCGAAAAATTTAATACTATGGCTGGTGATTGCAGTTGTGCTGATGTCAGTCTTTCAGAGCTTTAATGGTGGCGAGCAAGTTGATCGTCAAACAAGTTACACTCAATTTGTTAAAGATGTCCGCAGTGGCTCTTTACAAGAAGTTATTATCGACCGCGGTACAGGAAATATTACTGGTACTAAAAGCAGTGGTGAGCGTTTTCAAACAACGATGCCAATGTACGATGAAGACTTAATAAATGATTTACTTAAAAATGATGTAAATGTGAAGGGTGTACAACCTGAAGAACAATCATTCTTAGCAAGTATATTTATTTCTTGGTTCCCGATGATACTGCTTATTGGTGTATGGATATTCTTCATGCGTCAAATGCAAGGCGGCGGCGGTAAAGGCGCTATGTCATTTGGTAAGAGTAAAGCTCGTTTAATGAGCGAAGATCAAATTAAAACAACGTTTGCAGATGTTGCTGGTTGTGATGAAGCGAAAGAAGATGTTACCGAATTGGTAGACTTTTTACGTGACCCTTCTAAGTTTCAAAAGCTTGGCGGTAGTATTCCTAAAGGCGTACTAATGGTTGGTCCTCCTGGTACTGGTAAAACGTTACTTGCAAAGGCTGTTGCGGGTGAAGCGAAAGTACCGTTTTTTACAATTTCTGGTTCAGATTTTGTTGAAATGTTTGTCGGTGTTGGTGCGTCACGTGTACGTGATATGTTTGAACAAGCTAAAAAAGCGGCACCTTGTATTATCTTTATAGATGAGATTGATGCGGTTGGTCGTAAACGTGGCGCAGGTATGGGCGGCGGTAACGATGAACGTGAGCAAACACTCAACCAAATGCTAGTAGAAATGGATGGTTTTGGTGGTAACGAAGGTATTATCGTTATTGCGGCAACTAACCGACCAGATGTTCTCGACCCTGCATTACTTCGTCCAGGTCGTTTTGACCGTCAAGTTGAAGTAGGTTTACCTGATATACGTGGTCGTGAGCAAATACTTAAAGTACACATGCGTAAAGTGCCATTAGGCGATAACGTAGAAGCGGCTGTTATTGCTCGTGGTACACCTGGTTTTTCTGGCGCTGATTTAGCGAACTTAGTAAACGAAGCTGCACTTTATGCTGCACGTGGTAATAAACGTGTTGTAAGTATGGCCGAATTTGATGCTGCTAAAGATAAAATCATGATGGGTGCTGAGCGCAAAACCATGGTGATGAGCGAGCAAGAAAAAGAAATGACGGCATATCACGAAGCAGGCCACGCAATTGTGGGCCGTATGGTTCCTGAACATGATCCAGTTTACAAAGTATCTATTATTCCACGTGGCCGTGCGCTAGGTGTAACAATGTACTTGCCTGAACAAGACCGTGTTAGCCATTCAAAAGAGCTTTTAGAATCTATGATTTCAAGCCTTTATGGTGGCCGTATTGCTGAAGCACTTATTTATGGTGCTGATAAAGTAACAACCGGTGCAAGTAACGATATTGAGCGCGCAACTGATATTGCACGCAAAATGGTTACACACTGGGGGTTAAGTGAAAAGCTAGGTCCATTGCTTTATGCTGAGGATCAAAATGAGATGTATATGGGTGGTGGCGGAAGCCGTGCATCTAGTATGTCGGATGATACTGCGAAAGTAATTGATGCTGAAGTACGCTTGTTTTCGGATCGTAACTACCAACGAGCAGAAGAAATATTAAAAGAAAACATTGATATTCTTCACTCAATGAAAGATGCGTTAATGAAATACGAAACAATCGACGCTAAGCAAATCGATGATTTAATGGCACGCCAACCAGTGCGTGAACCGCGTGATGCACATGACCGTCATGAAGCTAAACCGGTAAAAGTGCAGGAACTTCAAGAACCAGTTGTTGATGAAAGTCAAAAAACGGATGATTCATCGAAAAAAGATGAAACAAACCTTGATGATAAAGCTGAATAATCGTTAAAATAGTTAATGAAAGCCCCGAACTTCGGGGCTTTTTTGTATCAACTATTTAGAAATAACAATAAAGGTTGGCAATGACTAATATATTAAAGCTTCCCAGAAGACGTACGCTCAGTATTGAAAAGCCTGTTATTATGGGGATATTAAATGTAACGCCAGACTCATTTTCTGACGGTGGGCAGTTTTTAGACCCCAAAATAGCGCTAAAGCGCGCAATGCAATTATTAGATGACGGTGCGACGATTTTAGATATAGGGGGAGAGTCTACTCGCCCAGGCGCGCCGGATGTTAGCTTAGAAGATGAACTTGCTCGAGTAATTCCTGCTATTAAAGCGATACGTGAGTACAGTGATTGCGTTATTTCAATTGATACTAGTAAAGCGCAAGTAATGGAGCAAGCAATACTCGCTGGGGCAGATATGGTCAATGATGTAAGAGCTCTACAAGAAATAAACGCCTTAGAAACGCTTGCGCAGTATGAAGATGTAGCAATTTGTTTGATGCATATGCAAGGGCAGCCCCGGAGCATGCAATCGGCACCTCATTACGATAATTTGTTTGCAGATATAAATATGTTTTTTAGTGAACGTATTAAAGCGTGTGAAACAGCGGGGATTAAGTTTGAACGACTTATTCTTGACCCCGGTTTTGGATTTGGAAAAACGCTTAGCCATAACTATCAAATATTGGCTGGGTTTGATGATTTTAATAAATTAGGATTGCCGTTATTGGCTGGGTTATCTCGTAAATCGATGATAGGTAATTTATTAAACAGAAATACAAATGAACGGTTAGCGGGCAGCTTAGCAGGTGCGCTAATCGCAGCGCAAAATGGCGCAAAAATTATTCGTGTACATGACGTAAAAGAAACCGCAGATGTACTTGATGTATATCAAGCCTGCGAGAAAGGAATTGCATAATGAAAGAAAGAAAATATTTTGGTACTGATGGTGTACGTGGTCTGGTAGGTGCAGCTCCTATAAATCCTGAGTTTGCAATGAAGTTGGGTTGGGCTGCAGGTCGAGTACTATCACAAAGTGGCACAAAGAAAGTAATTATAGGTAAGGATACCCGTATTTCGGGCTACATGCTTGAAACAGCACTTGAGGCTGGTTTAATTGCCGCCGGTATTGACGTTGTTTTACTAGGTCCAATGCCGACACCTGCTGTTGCTTATTTAGCGCAAACATTTAGAGCTGAGGCGGGCATTGTTATTAGTGCTTCACATAACCCGTATTACGATAACGGTATTAAGTTTTTCAATGGGCAGGGTCTAAAGCTTGACGATGAAGTAGAACTTCAAATTGAAGCGATGCTTGATGAGCAAATGACCTGTGTTGCTTCAGATAAACTAGGTAAAGCTTCGCGTTTAGTTAGTGCAGACGGCCGTTATATAGAGTTTTGTAAGAGCCAGTTTCCCCAAGGTTTGTCTTTAGAAGGTCTTAAAATTGTTGTCGATTGCGCAAATGGTGCTACATACCATATAGCTCCTTCTGTCATGCGCGAACTTGGCGCAGAAGTAATAACACATGCATGCGAGCCTAACGGCGTTAATATCAACCATGAATGTGGCGCTACTCACGTAGATACCCTTAAACGTAAAGTACTTGAACTTAAAGCCGATGTAGGTATTGCATACGATGGTGATGGCGATCGTGTAATGATGGTTGATCATAATGGTCGTGTATTTGATGGTGACGATTTAGTTTATATTATTGCTTGCCAAGCTGCCGAAGATCACATGCTGGGCGGTGGTGTAGTCGGCACTGTTATGTCTAACATGGGCCTTGAAAATGCTTTGAAAGCAAAAGGTATCGAGTTTGCTCGCAGTAAAGTGGGTGATCGCTATGTTATGGAATTATTACAGCAAAAAGGTTGGAAAATTGGCGGTGAAAGTTCAGGCCATGTACTGAATCTAGACTTAATTAGCACGGGCGATGGCATTATATCAAGCTTACAAGTACTTGCTGCCATGGTTGCACAAAATCGAACCTTACAAGATTTAGGCGCTGGTTTTACCAAGTATCCAATGAAAATGATAAACGTGCGTTATACCGCTGGAACAGATCCGACAAAAGCACCTGAGGTACTTTCAGCTGTAGCAGAAGTTGAGCTTGCTTTAGGCGATAAAGGTCGTGTTTTACTGCGTAAGTCAGGCACTGAACCTGTGGTTCGTGTTATGGTTGAAGCTGAGCAAGAAAAAATTGTGATAGACAGCGCTCAAAAAATTGCTGCTGTTGTAGAATCTATGAGCAAACAGACTGATTAATAACAATAACCTCTTGTAACTTTGGGCGAGAAAAGTTAATATCTCGCCCGCTTTCTAATGTGGAGTGGAAAATGGCAATACGCAAGGCGATGGTCGCAGGCAACTGGAAAATGAATGGTTCGTTAGAGCTAGTTAAACAAATGTCTGATGCTATTAACGATGTAAAATCACAAGAGATGGACATTGTTTTATTTCCTCCATTCCCACTTGTACCAGCAATGATTGCTAGTGGTGTTTCTACAGGTGCTCAAACTGTTTCTGAAAATACACCTGGTGCGTTTACCGGTGAAGTAGACGGACAGCTTCTAAAAGATTTAGGTGCAACTTACGTACTCGTTGGTCACTCTGAACGCCGCAGTATTTATAACGAAAGTAATGAAACTGTCGCTGAAAAGTTTGCTAGAGCACAAGAAGTTGGGTTAACACCAATTTTATGTGTTGGCGAAAGTGAAAGTGAGCAAGAAAACGGTCAAACCGAACAAGTAGTTGCTGCACAAATTGATGCAGTAATTGAAAAATTAGGTGTAGCAGCACTGAAAGATTCTGTGATAGCATACGAGCCCGTTTGGGCCATAGGCACAGGTAAGACTGCATCGCCAGAGCAGGCACAAACTGTTCATAAATTTATCCGTGATAAAATTGCTGCACTTGATAGCACTTTAGCACAAGGGCTTTCCATCTTATATGGTGGTAGCGTTAATGAAAAAAATAGCGAATTATTATTTGCACAAACAGATATAGATGGCGGCTTAATTGGCGGCGCAAGTCTAAAAGCAGAATCTTTTTCTGCAATCTGTAACAGTGCAAAAGGGACTGTATAAGATGTACGAAATTTTATTAGTAGTTTATTTAGTTGTGGCTTTAGCTCTAGTTGGAATGGTTTTAATTCAACAAGGTAAAGGTGCAGATATGGGTTCTTCATTTGGTGCTGGTGCATCAGGCACGGTTTTTGGTTCGTCAGGTGCTGGTAACTTTATGACAAAAACAACCACAAGCTTAGCAACAGTATTTTTTGTTTTAAGCATTGTGCTAGGTAACCTAACTGCAGGTCAAATTAAAAAGACTGACGAGTGGGAAAACCTAGAAGCAGCTCCTGCAGTGGAAACTGTAGTTCCTGTTGAAGAAGATGTTCCGGTAACATCTACGAAAGAGCAAAGCTCTGACGTACCGAACTAATTTAGCGTAATGTTATCGTTAAACGATTTATACTCCTCAAATAAATCATATGTTTAACAAATAAGCGAGAGCTTAAAAATGCGGATGTGGTGGAATTGGTAGACACGCCACCTTGAGGGGGTGGTGCTTTCGGGCGTGGGGGTTCAAGTCCCCCCATCCGCACCAAATTTAGAAACCAGTAACAGAAATGTTACTGGTTTTTTTGTGCCTGCGATTTAAATTGAATGTTATTTGTACTTTCTTTTTTTAAAGGGCAATTAGTTATGTAGAATTTTGAATTGTTTGTAAAAAAAACTAGAAATTTTACAAATTTAGTTAACACTTATGAGTAATAAGCCGATAATAGATTTAGACAATAAAATAAGGTATTCACAATGGCTTCAGGCTTCACTTTTCAAAATCTCAGCATAAGTAAAAAAATACATGCGATTACGAGTATTGCTGTCGTTGCATTTTTAGTGATTGTTCTGATCAACTATTTTGCTATGAATGATAATAGAATTGCACTTGATGAAATGGAAAAATCATCCTACAAAGTTGTTAAGTTAACATCTGCTAATGTTGGCATTTTAGAGAAGCTGGACGAACTTTACACCCAAGCCGTAACATTTGGTGAGCAAGATTTAGTCGAGAAAGCATCTGACACATACAAGCAACTTGAGTTGAATATTATTGCGATAGAAAAAATAAATGCCTCTTACATTCACAGTGACACTAAAGAGCAGCTCGCAAATTACGAAAAAATATCAGCGACTATCGCAAATGGCATGGTAAATGGAACAGCAGATTTTAGTAAAATTCAACAACAAGCACAGAGGAAAACAGCGCTTTATACCGATGTCCTAGAAAAGTTTAAGGCAGCACAAGTCAAAGCTGACGATCGCTTTTTTGAACTTGTTGCAAGTACAAAGGACCGCTCTGATTACGCCCTTACGTTAATGTTAGTTGTTTCTATTGTATCGCTTATTTTATTGCTCTTTATGGCTATTTGGATAGCTAAGCGAATTGCTTCTTCGGCAAGTGATGCGGCAAATAATTTAAGCTTATTAGCAAGCGGTAAAGGCTCGCTAAGCACTAAATTGACAGTTAACTCTGAAGATGAAATAGGTCAAGTATCTATAAACTTCAACTCTTTTATTGGCATATTGAAAAAAACGGTATTGGAAATTATCGCGGTTTGCGAACCGTTAATGGAAAACTCTACTCGCTTAGTGCAGGGGATGGAACAAGCGGAGCGTGCAACGACTAAACAAACCACTGATGCTGAGATTGTAAAGCAGTCGATGGAAGAGATGAAACAGAGTGTAGGAGATATCTCTCAATCAGCTGCAAGTGCTTCTCATGCAGCGCAAACGGCTGAGAAAGAAGTTGAGCAAAGTCGAACTCAAGTACAAACATCAGTAACCGCTTCTCGTACGTTAAGTGATGAGATTAATCACGCTGCTACAACTATCAATAAATTAGCAGACGATACAAAAAATGTGTCGCAAATATTAAATGTTATTACATCAATAGCGGAGCAAACAAATTTACTTGCACTTAATGCTGCCATTGAGGCTGCCCGTGCTGGTGAGCATGGCCGAGGCTTTGCTGTTGTTGCTGATGAAGTTAGAGAGCTTGCATCGCGAACTGCTCACTCTACAAATGAGATTCGAGAGCTGTTGACTACTTTAACTGAAGCGGCTAACGAATCAGTTACTGCAATGACGACTGCAAGAGATATGGCTACAGATAATGCAACTGCAGCAGAAAAAACGGGTATTTCTATAGAGAAAATTGCAGAGCAAATGTTAGAAATAAATGGAATGAACTCACAAATTGCTGCTGCCACAGAAGAGCAAACATCAGTTGCTGCTATGGTTGTAGAAAACGTGACAAATATGCACGTATCATTTGAAGATACAATGGACTCGCTAACGGCTGTGAGGGATGTAGCTAAAAACCTTCATTACCTTTCAGATAACCTATTAGATGCCACGGCTAAATTTAAAATTGAGTAACGTAGCTAAATCAATTCGAAGTAATGCTTATTCAATTTGAGAGGGCAGATCAGACGCTAGCTGTGTTAAAATTTCTTATTTAGAATACTAAATAAGAAATTTTTGCCTTGCTATTGAACAGTTTTTCTCCCTCAAAATATCTTACTTAATTGAGCGAATTGTTATTAAAGTTTAGTTATAAAAAAACCACCGATTAGGTGGTTTTTTAATTTAATAATAGCAATTAAAAGGTAGCAATCACTTTAACTTTGTCAGTTGCTTTACTGCTATCTATATAGCCGATTGAATCACCATTAGCGGCAACAAAGTCAATGACAGCTTGATCTGAATCAAACTTTTCAGGCGGTGTTCCTTTACCTGTAAAAACAAGTTTTGACCAATAGGCATTTAATTGGCTGCTCGATTTACCTACCACTTTAGAATTGAATTCATCAGCAATAGCGGTACCGTTTTGAGTTGCTGGATTGACCTTATTGCCGTTATCAAACGACTTGGCCTTTCCTAAGTAAATTTTCTTAATAGTCTCTGCATCAAGTGCATTTGCATTACCAGGATTTACAATTACTGCAACTTCAGCCAAAGCACCGAAAGAACATAATGAAAGCGCACTAGCTAGGATTAATTTTTTCATATTCCGCTCCAATTAAAATACTAAATCAACACCAACGGCGACTATATCCGTTTCAGTGTCAGTGATGTCATCATCAAATCGACTGAAGTCAATTTTAAATGCAGCTGACGGGTGGAAGTCATAACGGGCGCCGATGGTGTAAACATTACTTTTTGCTTTAGAGCCTTCTAATGCTGAATTTATACCTGCATTTAATTGCGGCACAGCTGTAAGTGAATCATAACGGTTGTTATCGTGTTTATCGTCGTTGTTTTCATAGGTAATGTGAACAAGCCACTCATCCATACGATAGCCTAGAGAGGTATAGTATTGAGTTTGCTCAGCTAAAGCGCTGTTATCGACTTCAAACTGAGTATACTCTGCATCAAATAAAATATTGTTGTAGTCAATTGAAAAGCCAAATGCGAAAAATGCCCCATCGTCTTCATTTACAGCAATGCTATCAGCTTGATCTGTGAAACCCGAGCTGCGAAGAGTTGCCTCTAGGCCATTAAGGGCGATACCTGCATCAGTATCATTTTCAATGTCAATGGTGGTCTCTGCTACAAAATAGGCAACACGTGCGCTAAACCAATCGTAACTAAGTGACCAGTTAAGACCAGCGATATCATTAAGCTCAGTTTCGCCATTGACCGACACTACTGCGATATTATCTTCAAAGCTACCATATATGACTTGAAGACTTGAGTCCCAATCACCGATTTGTGAGGTATATAGTAAGCTCAACCCTTCGTAAGTAGAAAATGGTAAATTATAAACCGATTGAGGAGGGCGAACCCAGCGATAAGTGTAACCTACATCTAGAAAGTCAGAGTATTTGTAAAATGGCGCACGCATTTTACCAGCGCTGAGTTGTAATTCATCACTAAACTCATAAGTTAAATACGCCCACTCAAAATCGGCATCAAAATCATTCTCGCCGCGAGCCACAATTTGCGCTGTTGCGCTGAGCTTTTCCTGAAGATCGGCAGATAATTGTAATGCAAATACACTCTCATTTTTAAATGAGATATCATCGTCATATCCGTATAAGGTTTGATCACTGTCTAGGCTTTTACCACCCACTATAGATGCAAAACCATTAATACGTACTTCAGCGCTTGCATAGCTAGATGCAAGTACAGCACATACAGCTACTGCTACAGATAGCTTTTTCATATGTATTTCCTATTTGTTATTTAGATGTTGATTTCAATAGGATTATAGAAGTGATAGTGTTTTTTATCTAATAAATTTAGGAAGTTAATAAAAATAAATTTAGTAACGGCTTTTTAATTTTGTAACATATATATTTTATGTATGTATTAAAAGCAGAATAGTATGATTTTATTAGAATAAACTTTAAATCTAGTTAATAAGGCTTTTTAAAATGGCGGGAATATTATAACTAAATTTTCTTTTTTACGTTCTTTGGTTAAGTAGTTAGAACGAATGTTGCTGGTAATTACAATAGCTATTATCAAGTTTGCTTAATCGGTTTTAACTATTGATCTTATTTAAGTTTTTTTGACACCAAAGTAATGCCTGTTGCTTGTTTTTTACAGCGATTTTTTGATACACTTTGTGTAAATGTACACGAACTGTAGCTTCACTGATAAATAAAGTGTCTGCAATTGCGCTTGAATGTAAGCCAGAAAATAACAAGTTTAATACTTTCATTTCTTTGCAGGTTAAGTTATTTGATTGCAGCGCAGTTTGTTGTTCACTCGCTAGCATTTGTCTCATCCAACCATCAGTTACCGCACGTGGAAACCAAAGTTTTCCTTGTTCTATTGCTTCTAATCCTTGCTGCAGTAGTACTTCGTCAGTGCCTTCATAAAACAAACCTTTTAAATTAGGCCACTCTTTTAATGCCAAAACATCACCGTCTTTGGGCACGTCAAAAATAACGAGGCCTTGATGACCGTTTTTTAGCATAAACTGATTTATAAGTTCATGGTTGATAATGACGTTTAAAGCTTGATAATTGACAAGTAGGACGTTGAAGTCAGCTGCAACACAAAAAAGTGACGTGTAATTTGGGCTGGTGAAGCATGTGGGGCTTTTATTGGCTGTATTTTCAATATTCATAATATTCTATCCATAGACTACATTTTAGTACTATATTCTTATTTTTAGTTAATTTCAATGATACCTGAATGTGTTTTAGTTCTTTTTTTATACACTAAAGTACATGTATGAGTATGTTTTATGCGCTCTTTAAAGTAGTATTTATGAGATTTTTTGTTTTAAAACAATTCATTAGTGAGGTAAATATTAGAGGGGGTTATTTATGATAATTCATCTAAAGCTAACAATGCTTAAATTACTGTCATTTTCTATGAATTTATTTAAATAATTTTATACATTTATTCACAATAATGTCATATAATACCTGTCCAGAGGAAAGATGCTATTTAGCGTCTTTTTTTATGCCTAAAATTTATATTATCAATATAAAAGCATAACAAAAATCACACGGTATCCTTTGGAGAATATTTTGAAACTACGCACACTCTCACAGTTAAGCCTAGCAATTGTCGCTGCACTATCTACCTCAGTAAATGCTGAAGAAGCTAAAACAACAGCAAAACAAGACGCGTTTGAAAAAATCGAAGTCACAGCTCGTAAACGTACAGAGAGCTTATTTGAATCTCCAACCGCTATCACATCAATTGGGGCGAACCTAATTGATAAAGCCAATATGAGTAATCTTGAAGATATTGGTAAATATGTTCCAAACTTAAACATCACCCGTTACGGTGTTGGTAATGCAGCACATGCGTCTGTGTTCATTCGTGGTATTGGTCTGCAAGATCACATAATAACTACTGATCCAGGTGTAGGCGTATACTTAGATGGCGTTTATTTAGGTCGTCAAATGGGTTCTAATTTATCATTACCTAATGTTGAGCGTGTTGAAGTGCTTCGTGGTCCACAAGGTACTTTATATGGTCGTAATACATTAGGTGGCGCTGTAAATGTAATTACAAAGCAACCTGGTGATGAAGGTATTGTAACTACTTCAGCTAAGCTGGGAAGTCGTGGACGTATTGCTGGTGATGTTTATTTTAATAACTCACTAACAGATGATGTAAGTATGTCTGCGAGTGCATCTTACAAAACACGTGATGGTGTTGGTGAAGCTGTTAATTTAGCAAATCCAGAGAAAGAAATTGGTGAGGAAGAGGAATTCAGTGGTCGTGTAGCCCTTAAATGGCAAGTGAACAGCGATTTAGCATTCACTTTTGCTTTAGATGGAGTTGATAACGAGTCAGGTCAATCGCCTTACACAATTGAATTAACTGACCCGCTAGATGCAAACGATGTGTTTAATGGCGACTTCCCATTATTGACTCAAGATTTAATTCCATCAGACCCTGATGATTTAGGTACAACCGTTGCAGGTATTGAATCAACTTCTTACTCAGGTTGGGGCACATCGTTCTCGGCTGATTGGGCAATTAACGATACTTATACTACTAAGTTTATCTCAAGCTACCGTACATCTGAGTATGAAGGTGGCCTAGATGACGATGCATCACCTTTAAACTTATCTGAGTTTCCAGAAGAGGGCGGAGCTGATCAGTACTCGTTTGAAATTCAACTAAATGCAACATTTGATAATATGGACTTTGTGTCAGGCCTTTACTTTTTTAATGAAGATGGCTTTACACGTTCAGGCCCATTTGTATTCAGCCCATTTAATACACCCAATGGCTTATTGAATGACGGAGTAACAGAATCATTTGGTGGTTACGGCGATTTTGAAATTAACCAAGAAACTAATTCTTACGCAGCCTACTTTAACGCAAGCTACGATTTAACTGACGATTTAACGGTAGGTGGTGGCCTTCGTTATTCAAAAGATGAAAAAGATGCAAATGCTATATTCCCATCATTTCCTACTCGTAAGTATGTAAGTGCAGATTTTGATGCAGTTACGTGGGATGTAAATGCATCTTATCAGCTTAGCAATAATATGAATGTGTATGGTCAGATTCAAAAAGGCTACCAAACAGGTGGTTTTCCACCGCGCCCATTTGGTGGACCAGACCAGTTTGTATCATTTGACGAAACGAAAGCGGTTAACTACGAAATGGGTCTAAAAGGCCAAGTACACGAAAATGTATCTATGATGCTTGCGGTATTTGTGACTGATTACACTGATTTAGCATTACCGTTTTCAGACCCAACAGCAGGTGGCGGTTTCGTAACAATTGTAGAAAATGCGGGTCAGTCTAAAGCGCAAGGTATTGAGCTTGAAACAACCGTCGCTATTACTGATGACTTTACTATTCGCAGTGCAGTTGGTTATTTAGATTCTGAAATAACAGAAGTGGCTGAGGGTGTACAAGGTATAGGTAAAGGCGATTCACCAGCACTTACACCACGCTGGACTGTCATGGTTGCACCTTCTTACTTTATGGATTTAGAGAGCGGCGCAACACTTGCGTTTAATGCTAATTATTCGTACCGAAGCGAAATGCAAGGGCAATCAGTTTATAACCAAAGTGAGACCATTGATTCTCGTGAACTAGTTGGTTTTAATATTTCCTACACTAATCCATATGGCGATATGGAAGTTACACTGTATGGTGAAAACGTTCTAAACGAAGTTTACGATGTTGGTCGTCTACAACAATCAGGTTTTGTTGGCGTAATGCGTAGTAATGATCGAAGTGAATTTGGTTTGAAATTCAAAAAAGATTTTGAACTATAAACTAAAATCAAGTAAATAAAATATAATGTAATTGAAGTTTATTTTGCATAATAAAGGCCGAATCATGCTGTGATTCGGCCTTTGTGTATTCAATAGTAAGGTTATTATTTGCATCGTTTAAATTCCTAATTTTAATTGCTGATTTAAAACAATCCACATCCCCATTTTTGAGTGTTTGTATTAACTAAAATGCGCCTTTTTAGTTTGTGTAAAGGTTAGGTTGTTCGCTACAATGGCGCCTCTTAATTGCCAAACGGACTCTGTAATGAAAATTCTTGCCGATCAAAATATGCCTTTAGTTGAGCAGTACTTTGCAGACTTTGGTGAGGTTGAGCGTTTTGATGGTCGTAAATTAACGCCTGAACAATTAATAGATGTAGATGTTCTTCTTACTCGTTCGGTGACAAATGTTAATCATGAACTTTTGGTACAAGCTAACAAGTTAAGCTTTGTAGGTACTGCCACAATCGGCATTGACCATATTGATACGCAATTACTACATGACAGAAATATTGCTTTTACAAGTGCACCTGGTTGTAATGCTGTTGCTGTAGCTGAATATGTAATTAGTAGCTTATTTGCATTAAGCCAAGAAAATGCGTGTCCATTGTGTGGTCAAACAATTGGTATTGTAGGGATGGGCAACATTGGTACATGTTTGGCGCAAAAATTAAAAGCATTAAACGTAGTTGTACTGCTGTGCGATCCGATTAAGCACGAACAAGGCTTATTACAAGAGCATGTAGCGCTTGATGAGTTATTAGCGCAGTCAGATGTTGTTACTTTTCACGTTCCCCTTGTTAAAAGTGGCGAGCATAAAACACTGCACATGATGGGTAAAGAGCGTTTAAAAGCACTTAAGCCAGGAACCACGCTAATTAATGCAAGCCGTGGCGATGTAATTGATAACCAAGCATTGCTTGAGGTAATGGAAGCTGGGGCTGATTTAGATTTAGTACTTGATGTATGGGAGAAAGAACCCAATATTTTAACTGAATTACTAGAGCATGTTCGTTACGCTAGTGTGCACATTGCAGGGCATACACTTGAGGGGAAAGCTCGTGGTACACAAATGTTGTATCAAAAACTGTGTCAGCTCAAAGGTGTTGAGGCGATTAAATCGTTGGATGATTTTTTACCAACACCAGCCGTTACAAATGCAACTGTTACGCAAAGCCTTAATGAGCAAGATATTGCCCGTTTAGTGCATTTAATTTATGACGTTCGCCGCGATGACGGAATATTACTTCGTCGCCTAGAGAGCGACGGCTTTGATAATTTGCGTAAAAACTATCCTATAAGGCGAGAATTTAGCACCTTATTTCTACAAGGTGATAGCCCACAACTAGCAGCACTTAGCCAGCTTGGCTTTAGCATAGCTGAATAATTATTTAACTAACGATGTTGTTTTAATGTCGTTTATAGAGGAAGAAATATGTCGCAAAAATATAACGTTGCCGTACTTGGCGCTACTGGTTTAGTAGGCCGTCAAATCATTGAAACGCTAGCAGATCGTAAGTTTCCTGTTGATCAGCTTTTTTTACTTGCTAGCAGCCGCAGCGCAGGTGAAGATATAAAGTTTCGTGGTGAGACCATTGAAGTACTTGACGTTGAAGGCTTTGACTTTAGCCAAGCGCATATAGGTTTGTTTTCTGCTGGTGGCAGTGTATCTGAAAAATATGCTCCTATTGCTGCTGAAGCCGGCTGTATTGTAATCGATAATACATCGCACTTTAGAAATGATTTTGAAATACCACTCGTGGTGCCAGAAGTTAATGCTTCAAGCCTAGCTGATTTTAGAAATCGTAATATTATTGCTAACCCTAACTGTTCAACTATTCAGATGATGTTAGCACTTAAACCAATTTATGATGCTTACGGAATAGACCGTATTAATGTATCTACTTACCAAGCTGTATCGGGTGCAGGTAAAGACGCGGTTGATGAACTTGCAAAGCAAACAGCTAATTTGATGAATGCACGCCCTATGGATAATAAAGTATTTCCAAAGCAAATTGCATTTAACGTTATTCCTCAAATTGATAGCTTTGAAGATAATGGCTATACGCGCGAAGAAATGAAAATGGTAAACGAGACTCATAAAATTTTGGGTGATACCACTATTGCAGTGAACCCAACGTGTGTACGTGTTCCCGTATTTTTTGGGCACTCAGAATCAATTAATATTGAAACGCGCATGCCTTATGACTTTGAACACGTTAAGCAACTTTTAAAAGACGCGCCTGGTGTCGAGCTAATTGATGATGAAGGTGACTACCCAACAGCAGTGTCTGACGCTAGTGGTAACGATACTGTGTATATAGGTCGATTACGTGCTGATATTTCTCATCCTCATGGACTAAACATGTGGGTTGTAAGTGACAACACTCGTAAAGGTGCTGCAACTAATAGCATTCAAATTGCAGAAGAGCTCATTGCCAATTACATGTAATAGTTAATTGCGCTAAACATGCCTTTGAAGCGGTAAACAGTAGTTGTTTGCCGCTTTTTGTTTATATAGCTTGTCAAATTTTTGCCGTTTAATTTTAAAAATACAAAAACTGATTGATAACACTCAATAAATTAATATTTATAAAGATGTTTTAAGGCATTTATTTTCAAGGTGTTGCGATGGATATTACGCTCTAACTGGTTTATAGTTTGTAATTGGAATAGAGCTTGCAATAAAAATAGATTGTAATAATAAATGCGAGTCAGTCATTTGGCTGATAATAGCAATAATAAACAATATTTATGCACTTAAGTTTTAGGTGTTTTATTAATATTTAAATATTAAAGGATCAGCATGCGCGGTTTAGCTACACTTATTATATTAGCGTCTGCATTGATAGTAACGCCAGTTTACTCTCAGGACAGTACCCAATTAAAGGGGCCTAAAGGCGTTGACTATGGTGCGCAAGGGCGATCAATTGGGCCAATTAAACCAACTGATACGCTTTGGCGTATAGCAGCTAAAGTGCGCCCAGACAATTCTGTCAGTATTTATCAAGTTATGCAGGCTTTGTATAACAAAAATCCCGATTCATTTTTAGAACAAAATCTTAACCACATTCAAAATGGTGCCTATTTAAAAATCCCTACCTTAGCCGAAATAAAAGCTGTAAATACACAGCTCGCAAAGCAACGCTCTGAGCAAGATGATGCATTATGGGAAAAGAAAAAAAATGGCACGCTTACACAAAGCGAAATTAACTCAGCGCAAACAAAAGTAACTCAAGCGCGTAAAATTGATGTAGACGATGCTAAAAAAGAGATACAGAAAGAATTAAATGAAATAAAAACAGAGCAAGGTACTAAGCTTGTTGAGTTACAACAACAGTTTAAAAGCTCAGTTAGTAATGTAGAAGAGATTTTAGTCGAAAATAATAATCTTAAAAAACAGTTATCAGGAATATCAAAAGAGCTCGAAAACTTACGTTTGCAATTAGGACAAGACAGCGAAATTCAAAATCAGTTAAAAGAACTCATTGTTAAACAAAACGAGATTATTGCCCAACAAAAAAAACAAGAAGTAATACCAAAAGAGTCATTTGATTTTGGCTCATTATTTTCAAATCCCATAGTACTGGGCTTGTTAATGTTTATTCCTGGGTTACTGATTATTTTTGCAATCGTTATGTTTTTACGCAAACGAGCAAGCAATCAAGAAGATCCGCAAAACGATGATGACTTTTTACCACAAACCCCAACTTATACTGGCGATGATGATTTAGGCCCAAGCTTAAATGACGATCCAATTGTACCTGACCCTTTAGATGACTTGAGTGTTCAATTAGATGATAGTCTCGAAAGTGATATGTTGCCTAATGATGATTTAGACGACGGCTTAGATGATTTTTCTGGCGACGAAAATTTACTTGATCAGGATGAGCTCGAAAGCTTGCTAAGCGATGACATTGTTTTTGATGATGAAAATACCGATGACGATGATGAGCTCGATATTTTTATGCAGCAAGGGTTTGATCAACCTTCAGATGAAAACGCTGAAGATATAGATTTAGACTTATCTGATGACTCAATTAACAATGATGAAATCCTAACTAATGACGATTTAGATAGCTTGTTTGATGAAGACGATAGCCTACCTGAGTTTGATGCACCGCAAACAAGCGAAGCTTTAGAGGATGACAGCTTAGAATCTCATGATGAAATGGCGGCTTTAAGTGAAGAGCTTGCAGATGAAGATAATTTTGATATAGATGAATTATTAGATCAAACATCAACAGAATTAGATACCTCAAATAACACTTCAGCTGAACTTGATACAAGCGACGACTTTGATTTAGACGATATAGATAGCTTAATTGATGAGGCGAATGACCCAAAAAGTGATGTGGTAGATGACTCACTTGATGCAGAGTTACTCGACGAAGATGAACTTCTAGAAGAAAGCGACGACTTTGATTTAGACGACATAGATAGCTTAATTGATGAGGCTGCAGTTGATACTGCAGATGACTCATTAGTTGAGGAAAGTGACGACTTTGATTTAGACGATATAGATAGCTTAATTGATGAAGCAGCAGTTGATACTGCAAATGATTCATTAGTTGAGGAAAGTGACGACTTTGATTTAGACGACATAGATAGCTTAATTGATGAGACTGCGGTTGATACTGAGAATGACTCTTTAGTTGAGGAAAGTGACGACTTTGATTTAGACGACATAGATAGCTTAATTGATGAAGCAGCAGTTGATACTGCAAATGATTCATTAGTTGAGGAAAGTGATGACTTTGATTTAGACGACATAGATAGCTTAATTGATGAGGCAGCAGTTGATACTGCAAATGATTCATTAGTTGAGGAAAGTGACGACTTTGATTTAGACGACATAGATAGCTTAATTGATGAGACTGCGGTTGATACTGCAAATGATTCATTAGTTGAACAAAGCGATGACTTTGATTTAGACGACATAGATAACCTAATTGATGATGAAGTAAAAAATTCAGATGTAAGAGATTCAGAAATTGATAATGCATTGGCAGACTCAGTTGAGGATTTAGCAGATGCTCAAGAAGAGTTAAATGTTGATGATATTGAGTCGCTTGCTTCATCATTAAATGAAGAGCCCGAGCTTATAGAAGAACCTGAGCTTGAAGAAGAGCCTGAGCTTATAGAAGAGCCTGAGCTTTACGATGAGCCTGAGCTTGTAGAAGAGCCTGCGCTTGAAGAAGAGCCTGAGCTTGAAGAAGAACCAGAGCTTTTAGCAGGACCCGAGCTTGAAGAAGAGCCTGCGCTTGAAGAAGAGCCTGCGCTTGAAGAAGCCCCTGCGCTTGAAGAAGAACCTGAGCTTGTAGAAGAACCTGAGCTTGAAGAAGAACCTGAGCTTGTAGAAGAACCTGAGCTTGAAGAAGAACCTGAGCTTTACGATGAGCCTGAGGTTGAAGAAGAGCCTGAGCTTGAAGAAGAACCTGAGCTTGAAGAAGAACCTGAGCTTAAAGAAGAACCTGAGCTTAAAGAAGAACCTGAACTTATAGATGTAACGGTTGATGATTTTTCAGATACATCAGAGTCGCTTCTTGATCCTGAAGATGCGCTTGAAGAATATACAGATGATACTTTAAAGAGCGTTGATGAGCTTTTAAATGAGCTACAACAAGCGACGGATGATGACTATATAGAAACACCAGATTGGTCTTTAGATGAGCTTGACGACGATCTTGAAGAAATAGAAGTAGATCTTGGTGACGATCCGTTAGCGGGCGACGATGACTCAGATCTTACAAAAATTGAAGAGCAGCTTGATAGCGATCTTATAACGCCAAGTGAAGAGTTAGATGAATATCCTGAACTTGAATTAGATGATGATCATTCATTATTGGAGAATGAACCTTCGTTTGAGCCGCAAGAACCTCAAGAAAATGCACCGAGTGAAGAAAATGCAGTAGCACTTAGTCAAACAGAGAAAGATCTCGCAAATGCGCTTTCTGAAAATGCTAACTTAGATAGCTTAGAAGATGATTTTGATGATGAACTATTAATTGATAATGACTTCTCTGAATCAGAAGCTAAGGTTAAAGACGAGTCGTTTGATGATGATTTACTGCAAGAAATTAATGACGGAATTGATTCTGTTGAACCAATTAGTATAGAAGAGTATACCAAACCTCTTAACCTTGATGAAGTTCAAGAAACACTAGAAAGTGAGTTGCCATTTACTCCCGAAGAATTACAAGGTGATGATTTAGACGGTGAGGCGCAGGGAGTCGCTTCCAGCCAAGCTGAGCAGGACTTATCAATTGCGCTTTCTGAAAATACTGATTTAGATAGTTTAGAAGACGATTTTGATGATGAAATTTTAATTGAAGACGATTTTTCTGACTTAGATGTTGAGTTTGACGAAGATACTTTAGAGCAAGCGCTAACTGATGAGTTATCAGACGAGCAGCAAGAGCAAACAAATGCAGAGCGCGAAGCACAGTTAACAAACTCAGATGAAGCAGGTAGCACTGATATTAGCTCTGACGATGAACTTGATGAAGAGTTTATGTCAAATTTGACGCAAACTGATTTTGATTCATTACTTAGTGAGTTAGCGGAGCCTGAAGAATTAAGCGCTGAGGATAGCAGTGAATTTGATGTCGACTTTGACAGCTTGCTAAAAGAAGACTTAGAGGAAGATGACCCATTAACTACAAAAGAGCCACTTGTTGAAAGTAGTGATATTGAGCAACTTGATAATGATGAATTTGTAGATATAGATTCATTATTAGAAGAAAGTGAAGAGGCTGAACTTGAACACGAACCTTACACCGACGTTAATATGGATGTCGGTTTAAGTGAGTTTGATGCATTACTTGCTGGTGATAACCCAACCGATGTTGATGCTGAAAGTGGTGGCTACTCAGCTAAACTAGATTTAGCGCGTGCTTATATTGAAATTGATGATTTTGATTCTGCGCTCAAGGTCATTGAGGATGTCATCAACAAAGGCCCAGAAGAAGTTCAAGAAGAGGCACTTAGTTTAAAAGCGAAACTAAAATAACAAATTGTAAAAAAAACCCTTAATTGGTTATTCTAATTAAGGGTTTTTTTATGGATGTTAGTTTAATTATAACAAGGAAAAGCAACGCATTAATGAAGCGAATTTTATAGTATGTAATTGTTATAAAAGAATAATTTACATCGTAATTATTAAGTTATTTGATTCATTAAAATGATCATGTTTTTAATAAAAAGGGTATTACCGCACACCTCCTTTTATTGCGTCGAGAGATAGCATAAAATGCCGTGTTCATTAGCACAGTAGGTAAAGCAGTAATTATGCGAGTAGCACTTGGAGTTGAATACAACGGCGTACGCTATAGTGGGTGGCAACGTCAATCACATGTAAATAGCGTACAACAAGAAGTAGAAAAGGCATTGTCGCGTATTTGTAATCACCCAGTTGAAGTAGTATGTGCGGGGCGAACTGATGCGGGGGTGCACGGTACAGGTCAAATAATACATTTTGAAACTGAAGCTTCGCGTGACATGGTCGCATTTACAATGGGTATGAATACCTTATTGCCTAAAGATATTGCTATTCGCTTTGCACAACCAGTTGCTGTCGATTTTCATGCTCGTTTTAGTGCAACCGCTCGCCGATACCGCTATATTATTTATAACTCTCCTTTTCGAGGAGCAGTGTTAAGCGAAGGGGTTACGCATTTTCATCACCCATTAGATGAAGTTAAAATGCAGGAAGCCTGTCAGTATTTGATCGGGACACACGATTTTACATCTTTTCGAGCGATCCATTGTCAAGCGAATACACCGACTCGTACTATTCATCATTTATCGGTACAGCGCCAAGGGTGTTACGTTATTATTGATATTAAGGCGAATGCGTTCTTACATCACATGGTACGTAATATAACGGGGAGCTTGATGGATATTGGCATACATAAGCAACAGCCTATTTGGTTGAAGGAATTACTTGATTGTAAAGAGCGTGCTAAAGCAAGTGCTACAGCTAAAGCTGCAGGTTTATACTTGGTTGATGTCGATTATCCTGAAGAGTTTAATATTCCTAAAATGCCTTTAGGTCCATTGTTTTTACCTGACGCTGAAATTTAGTTATGGTTGTCGTTAGTGCTTTTTATGAACACTTTTAACTACTAAGACCAGTTTTTTATACCGCGTTAGTGTAATTCATGTTTTAATTGAAAAAATTTGTCTGCTAATTGCTATTGGCAGGCTCGCGACACAGAACAGCATTAAGAGAGTTGCAAATGAGTTGGCTAGAAAAAATCTTACCTAAAACGACAAAATCATCAGGTCGTAAAGAAATCCCAGAAGGTGTTTGGGCTAAGTGCACATCGTGTGATTCAATTTTATATAAAGCTGAATTAGAAAAGTCATTAAACGTATGTCCTAAGTGTGACCACCACATGCGTGTTAGTGGCCGTAAGCGCCTGGAGCACTTTTTAGATGAAGGTGACCGTCAAGAGCTTGGCACACAACATGAGCCTAAAGACATTCTTAAGTTTAAAGATTCTAAAAAATACTCTGATCGTATCAGTGCAGCCCAAAAAGCAAGTGGTGAAAAAGATGCACTTGTAGCTATGAAAGGCCGATTAAAAGGTATTCCAGTTGCAGCAGTAGCATTTGAGTTCTCGTTTATGGGTGGTTCAATGGCTTCTGTTGTTGGCGCTCGCTTTGTTGATGCTGTTGATCAATGTTTAGAGCATAACATGCCGCTTATTTGTTTTTCTGCATCAGGCGGTGCACGCATGCAAGAAGCGCTTATGTCGCTTATGCAAATGGCTAAAACAAGTGCTGCACTTGCAAAAATGACTGAAAAAGGTCTTCCGTTTATTTCAGTCATGACTGACCCAACTATGGGTGGTGTATCTGCATCACTTGCTATGCTGGGCGATATTAACGTTGCGGAACCTAAAGCATTAATTGGTTTTGCGGGTCCTCGTGTTATTGAGCAAACTGTTCGCGAAACATTACCTGAAGGCTTTCAGCGTAGTGAATTTTTGCTTGAACACGGTGCAATTGACATGATTATTGACCGCCGTGAAATGCGCGATACCCTTGCACGCATTTTAGCTAAATTTATGAACTTGCCTTCTACGGAACAAGAGCATAGAGTAGCGTAAATTTCAGCTTTACTGATTACACGCTATGACAAAAAAAACTCCTAGCCAATCATCAAGCCTTGATGATTGGCTTTTTTATTTAGAAAGTGTTCACCCAGCTAACATTGCTATGGGCTTAGAACGAGTTGCTAATGTTGCTAACAATATTGGCCTGTTAAACACTCCAAGTAAAATTATTCTTATTGCCGGTACAAACGGTAAGGGCACCACAGCACGCTGCTTAGAGTCGCTATTGCTAGCGCAAGGTTTCAATGTGGGTACTTACGCATCTCCACATTTAATTCGTTATAACGAGCGTGTACGAGTTAATGGGGAAGAGTTGGCAGACCAATTTCATATAGATGCTTTTCACCAGCTTGAGCAAGGCCGTAAAGACACTCCACTGACTTATTTTGAATATGGTACTTTGGGTGCGTTGGCAATTTTTAAACGCTGTAACGTCGATTATGTATTGCTAGAGGTTGGTTTAGGTGGGCGCTTTGACGCCACAAATATAGTCACTCCCTTTGCAAGCGTGATCACGACTATAGACTTAGACCATAAAGAGTACTTAGGTGATACCCGTGAGTTAGTGGCTTATGATAAAGCCGGTATTTTTCGTGAAAATACGCCCGCTATTATAGGGGATTTAAATATTCCTCACACAATGACTGATTATGGTAAAGAAATTAATGCCAACATGACGCTGTCGGGCAGTGACTTTATTTTTAAAGAAAATGCTGAGAGCTTTAATTGGCAATATAAAGAACATAATCTTGAAATAGATAAGCCAGCAATACCGTGTCAAAATGCAGCAACCGCATTAACCACGCTCAGTGTTTTAAACTTATTACCAAGTGAGCAAGTTATACGAAGTTGTTTAGCTAATTTAGTTGTCGAAGGGCGATTTCAACAGTTAAGTATTGAGCCTTTAGTCTTTACCGATGTAGCACACAACCCTGAGTCGGCGCGTTATTTAGCCAATAAGTTATCAAGCTATAAAGATAAAGGCTTTAAAATTCATGCATTAGCCGCTATGCTTGCTGATAAAGATAAAGCGGGTGTACTTAAAGAAGTAAGTCACTTGGTCGATGAGTGGTCATTAGCGAGCTTAAGTGGCCCGCGAGGCGACACTGCAAGTAATTTACAAAATACACTGCAGAAATTGTCCCATAATAATACTATTAATAGCTATGATAGTGTGGCACAAGCACTGAATGTAATTTTACCAGAACAACAAAGTGATACTATGTTGATTATATTTGGTTCATTTTTTACAGTTGCTGGCGCTATTAACTACTTTAAAAAATAGAGAGGATGTCGGTGAACTCAAGTTTTATTAATCGCTTAGTCGGAACAAGTATAGTGGTGATCGCAGCAATTGTGTTTATCCCTAATATACTCGATGGCGAAAAAGTGCATTATAAAGAAGGCTTTAAAGCGATCCCAGACCGCCCTGAGTTCAAAACAATCGATCTTCAAGAGTCAATTGATGAAAATATGGCTAATGCTGAGCCACTAAAGCAAGATGAAATTGAAGACATTCAAGCTGACGATGAAGCTTTTGAGCAGCAAAGCGCGATGGATGAGAGTGATTACGCTGTGGAAGATAAAGTTGTTGAAGCAACTATAGAACCCAAAGCTACACCAATTACAAAAGCGCCTGTTCAAGCTAAACCAGAGTCAATTGCACCACGTAAAAGTGATGAAAACCTAACGAGTATGGCCTATGTTATTCAATTAGGTAGTTTTTCACATGTTGCAAACGTTAAAGCATTACAGGCTAAATTAAAGGCTGAAGGGTTTAAAACGTTTACTAAACCGATTAAAACCCCAAATGGGACATTAACCAAAGTATTTGTTGGTCCTTCGCTTGATAAAAGTGAATTACAAAAGCAGCTCCCCCAGCTCAAAGAGCTTACTAAATTAAATGGTAAAGTTACGCAGTACGAAGTAACAAAATAATTTTAAAAAGGCTTGTATAACAAGCCTTTTTTTATTTATTTATATTTTTTTTATCATTATCTTTATCTCACAATACCTAGACTAGAATGTTAATTTTTTGTATTAACTACAACCCAGTAATCTCCCGTTTAAACTTGCATACTAACGATGTTTGGGTATAGAATGCGCCCCAAATTAGCGACTAATTGGTTCTTATGATCTGGGTTGATTACGCCATTATTGGCATCATTGTATTGTCTACCATCATCGGTTTAATACGCGGCTTTGTAAAAGAAGCAATGTCATTAGCGGTATGGGCTGGCGCCTTTATCATCTCTAGCTTATTTTACCAATATTTAGCTTCCTTCCTAACAACCATTTCTGAACCCCTTTTAAGAAATGCGGCGGCCATAGCCATATTATTCTTTGCGACGCTACTGTTAGGCGGTTTACTAAACTACATTTTAGGTGAACTTGTACATCGTACTGGTTTATCGGGTACCGACCGTGTCTTTGGCATAGTGTTTGGTGCTCTACGAGGCGTGTTGGTCGTGAGCGCGTTACTCTTCTTTCTTGATGCTTTTACTGGTGCACCCAATACGCACTGGTGGAGCAATTCTATTTTGATTCCAGAATTTGGCTTTGTTGTTGAATGGTTCTTTTCATACCTAGAAAACAACTCGAGCTTTTTAAATTCAGTAAACCGTTAATCGGCGAGGATAAATTACATGTGTGGTATCGTTGGAATAGTCGGAACATCCCCTGTCAATCAGGCGATTTATGATGGCTTAACTGTTTTGCAGCACCGTGGTCAAGATGCCGCGGGTATCATTACCATTGAGAATAATACGTTCAGCTTACGCAAAGCAAATGGCTTAGTGAAAGATGCCTTTCACACTCGTCATATGAAACGACTACAAGGTACGATTGGTCTTGGCCATGTGCGCTATCCTACAGCAGGGTCTTCAAGCTCATCTGAAGCACAGCCTTTTTATGTTAACTCACCGTTTGGTATAGCGCTTGCCCATAATGGTAACCTTACTAATGCAGAAGCTTTAAAAGAGCAGTTATTCTCAGAAGCACGTCGTCATGTAAATACAACATCTGATTCAGAAATCTTACTCAACATCATGGCACATGAACTAAGTAAGTCTGATAAGTTGCATTTAGACCCTGAAGATATATTTACTGCGGTAACCGAGGTAAATAATAAAGTAAGCGGTGGTTATGCAACAATTGCTATGATTATTGGTCACGGTATTGTTGCTTTTCGCGACCCTAATGGTATCCGCCCACTTGTATTTGGCAAACGTGAGACTGCAAAAGGCACTGAGTACATGTTCGCCTCAGAAAGCGTTGCGTTAAAACCGGATGGTTTTGAGTTTGTACGTGACGTTGCCCCTGGCGAAGCTATATATGTTACAGAAGAAGGTGAATTTCATTCACTTAGTTGTGCAGATAAAGCATCTTACTCGCCGTGTATTTTTGAATTTGTTTATTTTGCTCGACCTGATTCAACAATAGACCGGATGTCTGTGTACGCAACACGCGTAAACATGGGCACAAAACTAGGTGAAAAAATTGCACGCGAATGGGCTGATAAAGACATTGATGTAGTTATCCCAATCCCAGAAACTTCATGCGATGTAGCACTGGAAATTGCACGTGTACTTGATTTACCGTATCGTCAAGGTTTTGTTAAAAACCGTTATATTGGTCGTACATTTATCATGCCTGGCCAAGAGATGCGTAAAAAATCAGTGCGTCAAAAGCTAAACGCAATTGATCGCGAGTTTAAAGGTAAAAACGTATTATTGGTTGATGACTCAATTGTTCGTGGTACAACATCAGCACAAATTGTTGAAATGGCTCGAGAGTCTGGTGCTAAAAATGTTTACTTTGCATCCGCAGCGCCTGAAATACGCTTCCCTAATGTGTACGGTATTGATATGCCTTCAGCAGCTGAGCTTATTGCTCACGGCCGTGAAGTTGAAGATATTAATGCAAGTATTGGTTCTGACGGTTTAATCTTTCAATCGTTAAAAGATTTAATAGCTGCGGTTAGCCAAGAAAATCCTGAAATTACTAAGTTCGAAACCTCAGTATTTGATGGGCAATATATTACAGGCGACATTGATCAAAACTATTTAAACCGTATTGATGAGCTACGTAACGATTCAGCAAAAAGCACCCGCGAAAGTGCGATGTCTTCAAGTTTAGAGATTCACAACCAAGACGAAAACGAAGCTGATTAATAATTAGTTAATAAAAAGTCGTTACATAAAAAAAGGAGCTAATTAGCTTAATGCCAGTCAGTTAAGCTGACTGGCATCTTTCTTTTTATGGGGATACTTAGATGGTTTTGGCTTAACCCATCGGGGATATCTTCTATCCTCTCGTCTAGCTGGAAGCTTAAATAAGAGCAATGTA
>Ga0207890_1000030_pt1 | contig 151914 bp, 129 predicted proteins | sample LinPmetageLP48_FD_184059 | JGI IMG/M metagenome (GOLD analysis project Ga0207890, IMG submission 184059) | Marine viral communities from the Pacific Ocean - LP-48 (SPAdes) | ecosystem: Environmental > Aquatic > Marine > Oceanic | place: Pacific Ocean | collected 2011-06-13 | reverse complement strand
TACATTGCTCTTATTTAAGCTTCCAGCTAGACGAGAGGATAGAAGATATCCCCGATGGGTTAAGCCAAAACCATCTAAGTATCCCCATAAAAAGAAAGATGCCAGTCAGCTTAACTGACTGGCATTAGACCTTAGGTCCCTTTTTTAATACGTTACTTACACGTATTAATTTGCGTGATTAGAAAACAAGTTATCAATAAGCTCATCTTCAAGTGCAAAGCGTGCTTCTAATGCCTCACCAATAACAGACAAGTCATCATCAAAACCCTTTAACAAGTCTTCTTTATCTACTTCTGCGTACTTATCATTAAAATCTAACGCTATGTCGGTTGTGCTAGAAATACGCGGGTAAATAGAGTTTGCAAGCTCTTGGCTTTGTAAGCCCTTTTTTTCGCATGCTTTTGCTATATCGTCATATACTTCAAAATGGCCTGCAGATAGGTAATCCATTAAAAGCTGGCAAAACGATTCAATTAGTTTTGGCTCTGGCAATGCTTGATCTTGCTTCTCGTACGGCGTAAAGCCTGCAATTTTGCAGTAAAGTACAATAAGTTCTTGGCGTTCGTTTAGCCATTTATCAATTACTGTGTGGCTACCACCCCATTTTTGTTGAGCTTTTTCTACACGCGTCAGCATAACTGTTCTCCTAGCTGGGTTGGTTTTTAATTCAAATATAATAAGTTTATGTACATCAAGATATATTTAATTTGCGCGTATATCAACAAGTAAAGTTGAGCTACTTTGAGGGGTGTACCTTTTTATATAATCTAAGGCGAGAGATTTTATTTTAGGCAAGAAAAAACCACCAGTTACGGTGGTCTAATTTCTTTCAGTGACTTGTTATAACAAGCTTTCTTATTTTTATGAGATGATTTTTATTGTTATTATTTTAAAACATTTATTTTTATTGTTTTAAGATTTTTATTATTGTTTTTGTTAACGCGGGACAAACAATAACAAGGTTTTTGTAATGTTGCAAACATATTAATAAAAAGTTTTAAATGTTATTTATTTTTGTTTATTTTATAGTCAAAATGGATTAAAAAACTCCATTCTATTGATCTACCTCTAGGTAAAGCTGTTTTCGTCCCTAAGCAATAGAGGGTCGGAGAATATGGTGGTACAATCTTGCACAATTTATACAAGTCTTAGGATCATTTACGCCATGAGCGAATTAAAAAACGACCGTTATTTACGTGCACTTGCAAAACAACCTGTTGATGTAACTCCGGTATGGATGATGCGCCAAGCAGGACGCTATTTACCAGAGTATCGTGCTACACGTGCACAAGCGGGCGATTTTATGAGCCTGTGCCGTAATGCTGAGCTTGCATGTGAAGTTACACTGCAGCCACTACGCCGCTACCCGTTAGATGCCGCTATATTATTTAGTGATATTTTAACGATTCCAGATGCGATGGGTTTAGGTCTTTACTTTGAAACTGGCGAAGGCCCTAAGTTCGAACGTCCTATTTCATCTCTTGCTGATGTTAAAAAAATTCCAAAGTTAGACCCTACAGACGAGCTTGGCTACGTAATGAACGCAGTAAGCACTATTCGTCGTGAGCTTAAAGGCGAAGTACCGCTTATTGGTTTTTCTGGTTCACCTTGGACGCTAGCAACGTATATGGTTGAAGGCGGTAGCAGCAAAGTATTTGGTAAAATCAAAAAAATGGCGTTTGCAGAGCCGCAAACACTTCATTTATTACTCGATAAGTTAGCTGATTCAGTTATTGATTACTTAAATGCTCAAATTAAAGCTGGCGCGCAATCGTTAATGGTATTTGACTCATGGGGTGGTGTATTAAGCCCGCGCGATTACAACGAATTTTCACTACAATACATGCATAAAATTGTAGATGGCTTAATTCGTGAGTACGACGGTCGTAAAGTACCGGTTACTTTGTTCACTAAAAATGGTGGTCAATGGATTGAAGCTATTGCAGCAACAGGCTGTGATGCAATCGGTCTTGATTGGACTATTAATATCAGCGACGCTAAGCGCCGCGTGGGTGATAAAGTAGCTCTACAAGGTAATATGGACCCATCTATGTTACACGGTACACCAGAGCGTATTCGCCAAGAAGTAGGCACTATTTTAGAAGACTTTGGTACAGGCAATGGCCACGTGTTTAACTTAGGCCACGGCATTACACCAGATGTAGACCCTGAAAATGCTGGCGTATTTATTAATGCAGTACATGAGCTAAGTGCTAAGTACCATAAGTAATAGTCACTTAAACAAGCTTTAAAACTGTTTAAAAGTAAAAAACCCGCTAAGTTGCGGGTTTTTTGTTACCTATTTATAAAGGCTTTTAAAACTACTTATTTAAATAAGCGATTTAAGCCATTTAATGCCGCAACACGGTAGGCTTCAGCCATGGTCGGGTAGTTAAATGTGGTATTTACAAAGTAGTCGATATTATTGCCACCATTTTTTTGTTCCATAATAGCTTGGCCAATGTGAACAATTTCAGAGGCACGTTCGCCAAAACAATGTACGCCAAGTACTTCTTTGGTTTCGGTGTGGAATAATATTTTTAAACTACCTACTTCAGTACCAGCAATTTGCGCGCGAGCCAAATGCTTAAACTGAGCACGGCCAACTTCATACGGTACTTTAGCGGCTGTAAGCTCTTGCTCGGTTTTACCGACTGAACTCATTTCTGGAATGGTATAAATACCAGCTGGAATATCAACAATCAGCCTGTCATCGCAGTTACCACATGCAATTGCATCAGCAGCTATACGACCTTGGTCAAACGCAGCACTTGCAAGGCTTGGATAGCCAATTACATCACCTACAGCGTAAACGTTATCAATTTCTGTTTGGTATGTTTCGTTAACTTTTAATTGGCCACGGCTATCGGCTTTTAAGCCAATGGCTTCAAGATTTAGTGTATCAGTGTTACCAGTACGACCATTAGCAAATAAAATACAGTCAGCTTTTACGCGTTTACCTGATTTTAGATGCATTATAACGCAGTCGTCACGCGTCTCAATTCGGTCAAACTCTTCGTTATGGCGAATAACAATACCGCTATTCCAAAAGTGATAGCTAAGTGCGTCAGATATTTCTGCATCCATAAAAGCAAGTAGTCGATCGCGTGTATTAACCAAATCAACTTTAGCGCCTAAACCTTTAAATATTGACGCGTACTCACAACCAATTACACCTGCACCATAAATCAGTACACGATGAGGGTCATGCTCAAGGCCAAGTATTGTGTCACTTTCGTAAATACGAGAATGCGTAAAATCTACCTCTGGTGGGCGATAAGGACGTGAACCCGTTGCTATAACAATCGTTTTAGCAGTCAGTCGCTCAGTTGAACCATCATTTCGTTTTACTTCAATTGTGTGCTTATCTACAAAGCTCGCATCACCTTGAAACATATGAATGCGGTTACGATCGTAAAAGCTACTACGTAAATTAGATTGCTTAGAAATAACAGAACTTGCGTGACGTAAAATATCAGGAAATGTTAAGCGGCTAGGGCGCTCACCAACATTAAATAACGGATTTGCTTTGTATTCAATATAGCGGCTAACAGAGTGGCGAAGCGCTTTTGAAGGAATTGTTCCCCAATGTACACAACCGCCACCAACTGATTCTTGGCGTTCAATAACCGCTACTTTTTTATCGTTTTTTGAAAGGTTCATGGCGGTACCTTCACCGCCAGGACCCGTGCCAATAATTATTGCATCATATTGGTATGTCACGGGTATTTTTTTTTGTTCTGGTTGTTTGGCCACAGCCACTCCTAAATTAATTAAAAGAGGCTTTTAATAACCTCGCATTAAGTGCTAGCCATGCCTGTTTTTGATTTTCCCAGGCGGCTTCCAACTCATGGTATTGTGCCATTAATGCTGAGCGTTCACACTGCTTTGCCATGTTATTTTTTTTAACTTCTAACACTTGTTTTTGTAGTGAACAATAATTTTGCAGTTTTTTCAGCAGTAAATCGTACTCTTGTTGTAATAATGTAATCTTATCTTGTGCTAAAGGCAATTTTGCAAGACGCGTTTGCGTTTTGCTCATGAGCGTTTCGGCCTTCGCTTTTTCGATACGTTCAACAGGAGTACGCTTTAACTTATTGGCTAAACCAACAGCTGCTAAAGAGCGGATCATCCATTTTGTTGGATCGTAATGAAACCATTTAATACCGTTACGGTAGTCGCTTGCAAAAATATGGTGGAAGTTGTGATACCCCTCACCGTATGTAAATAACGCTAAAAAGCCGTTATCACGTGCCGTATTTTTTTCGGTGTATGGGCGAGAGCCCCAAATATGTGCAACTGAGTTTATAAAAAAGGTAAAGTGTTGACTCAGTACTAAGCGTAGTAAACCTGCAAGAATTAACATCCCCCACACATCACCAACCAATAAACCAAGTGCTAGAGGCAAGCCTACGTTCATAGCAATCACAAGCTTTAAGTAATGTTTGTGTTGCCACATAACTATTTTATTGCGCTGTAAATCACGACAATTACTATAATCACCGTAGCTATCGCCTTGGTAGTCACGTAACATCCATCCGATATGGCTATACCAAAAACCATTGGTCGCCGCGTAAGGGTCTTTTATTGGGTCGTCAACTTGACCGTGATGTATACGGTGATCGCTACTCCAATGCAATGCACTGTTTTGCAGCGCAAAAGCACCGCCAAGCGCAAAAATAAATTCAACTGCAGGGTGTGCGTTATAGGTTTTATGTGCCCATAATCGATGGTAGCCGGCAGTAATTGATAAGCCCGCATAAAACATGCAGCCTACAAAAGCAATCCAATGCGCGCTGGTAAATCCGTAGCTAATGGCGTACCAAGGTACAAGTGTGGCAGCCGCCAAAAAGGTTAGGCTAAAAAATAGGACGTTTGTCCAAATAATCGGTGGTTTATTCATAATTCTCAATCTCAGCGTACAACTGTAAGCTAAAATAGTATTTCAAACTCTCGTCGTCAAGCATTAGACTGGACAATTGAGCTAATATCACTAAATATTCATATAAAATAATTCAGGGAGCTGTTGATGTCGGGTGTTAGAGCACAACAGAAACAAAAAACACGACAGGCGTTAATTCAAGCGGCATTTAATCAGCTGAGTGCTGATCATAGTTTTTCGAATTTAAGTTTACGCGAAGTAGCACGAGAAGCTGGTATTGCCCCAACTTCTTTTTATCGTCATTTTAAAGACATGGATGAGCTAGGTTTAACCATGGTAGACGAAGCCGGTTTAACTCTTCGCCAACTAATGCGTCAAGCTCGTAGACGAATAGCGAACGATGGCGGCAGTGTTATAAATACCTCAGTGGTTACTTTTATGGAGTTTATTGATAACTCAAGTAACCAATTTAGGTTGTTGCTACGAGAACGCTCTGGGACTTCTAAAGCATTTAGAGCCGCTGTAGCCCGCGAGGTAAAACATTTTATTTTAGAGCTGGCTCATTATTTAGAAAGTGAAACTAAATGTAATGCTATGCATGCCTATATTCAGGCGGAATCTATGGTAACGCTCGTATTTAATGCGGGTGCAGAAGCGCTTGATATAGAAGGATTGCAACGCGAAGAATTAATTGAGCGCGTTATTTGGCAGCTGCGTTATATTACTCGTGGAGCCGGACATTATGTAAGAGAAAACACTGAACAAAGTTAGCAAATTTAAAAATTCATTGTAGATTTTTTGTGCCTATTTCTTTATATTAACGCACTATAATAACGGCATACCTTTTAGCCGTAACTAAATAATAAATAAGTCTCTTATTAAGAGAAAGCGAGGATGCAAATGCTCACCAAGGATCCGGTGAACTTAAATTACCCCCCACTATTTGAACAATCACATAATGAGCCTGAAAATTCAGAGCCTGTGGTTACATTCTCGTATTTAAGTCGTGCTCAGCTTTGCAAACTCCCTAAAGTATTACAAAGGCAACTGCAAGATAACCTATACGGGACGCTTGATAAACACCAAGCAGCGCGTTTACGCGACGATACAAAATGCCAGTATTGGGTTAAAGACAAAGAGTGGAAAAAAGTACCGTACTCAGTTTTTAAACAAGCTAATACACGTTTGGCTATTTATCCAAAACAAGCTCAAGTATTAACCAAATACTCGGGTGGGTTAAATAATGGATCAATTAACTCATCGCAAACAGCGTCGCAAAACAATACTTTTATAAACAACACAGTAATGGCGCCAAGCACTTCTGCATTTATAAACAGCCAATCAGCTGCGCAAAATAGTCCGCAATTTATAAATCAGCAAAGCTATAATCAAAAACCGAAAAAAGTAGCGCAACCTATACAAGAGCATGCGCCCGCTGTACGTATTTATAAGCCAGAGCTAAACAGCACAATGCTACTAAAAACGTCTCACACTGTTAGGCAAAATTTTACAACCCACGTACTTAGCGCCGCCGAAACCGTAGAGCAATTAGCACAGCAATATACCGGCTATAAAAATGCCAACTTAATTTACGATTACAACTTAGGTTATAGCGAGCGCAAACCTGCTAAAGCAGGCACAAGCTTAACAGTACCCAATGGTTGGAAACTCAATATAGAAGGCTCATGCAGTAACAGCCGCAGTGTCGTTATTCAGTGGCAAGGGCCAACTAGTGGGCAAATAACGCTACAACTAGAAAAAAAACGTCCCGACGAAGTCTCGTTTTGGCAGCACTACGCTGAGGTAAAACCGGGTCTTTATAATGTTACGGTAACGGCCAGTGGCGCAACCGACACCACCACATTTACTGTTGAACAACCCACTTTAGCCTACGAAATAGAACTACTCGACGAAGCTGGCGAGCCACAAGCCAATATGGGCTACAAAATACGCCTACGCAACGGGCACATTATTACCGGGCAGCTAGATCAAAACGGTTATGCCAACGTATCAGGCCCCGACTTTGAAAATGCTAAAGTCAGCTTTTTTGAACTCGACAGCGAAGATTGGTCTGTAGGCAAAGTTTAAGGATACATAATGACCCAACAACACACTGTAGCTCAAGGTGAAACGCTATTGCGCATAGCAAAGCAATACGGCTACCAAACATCTAAAGCGCTTTACAACCACCCAAGCAATGCAGAGTTTAAAGCCCTACGGCCCGATCCAAACTTAATTTACCCGGGCGATAAAATTACGATTCCGCCAAAAAAAGAAAAGTTTATACCGCTGCGCACCAACAGTATTAACAGCTTTGTTGTACAAAACGAAAAAGAATATTTTCGCCTGCAAATTATTCATGAAGATGGTGACGATATTACGGGTAAGCGCATCGTAATTACTATTGGTAGCCAAACAATAGACACTGTATTGCCGAGCGATGGTTTAATAGAAGTTGAGTTAAACGATAACGATTCACTCACTGGGCAGGTTGATTTATACCTCAAGGAAGATCAAAGCTCACCTAGTGAAAGTTTTACTGCACAAGTTGGTCATTTAGATCCCATCGATACACTTTCAGGTGTGCAAGCTCGCTGTAATTTATTAGGCTTTGACTGCGGTACAGTTGATGGAATTAACGGCTCAAAAACCAAAGCGGGAGTGAGGGATTTTCAATACGAGCATGATCTTGAAGTAGATGGAATTGCAGGGGCTAAAACCAAAGCAAAATTACAGCAAGTATTTGGGAGCTAAAATGAGTATTTCACAGTGTTCGCCTATGCAGATAAATAATATAAATAAAAAGTATATTACAGAGCCGAAAATCACCTTCGAATACCAGTTAAATTTAAGCAAATCGTCGAGCAAGCCTATAAACCCGCTTAATGAAAAAATTATTTTGGAACATGTAGAAAGCTGTTGGCGTCAAGAGTGCCTTGTTGGTGATCGACGTATTGTAAATACCGACTGGGTTCGTCTAACATTTAGAAAAATCCCTACAGAAGGTACTTTTAATTTAATACAAGATCCAGATGACGGGGCTGAGCCTTTTTATATCTTCGAACGAGTGCCTTATACACAGTTGAGTGGTCAAACACCTCAAGCAGAGTTAATGCCAAGCATTAATATAGATGATGAATGAATTTATAAATAACATAGGTTTATAAGATAAAGCTATTAATGAATTCACACCGCACATACTAGGATTACCCATGTCATTAATCTCAGAAAACACAGCCCGATTTAAACCGCTTTTAACTAAGTCACTTTCACGCAGTGCAGTAATAATGTTATTAAGTGTCGCTACATTGCTATTAACTGGCTGTGGTGAGGAGCCTAATCTACCCGCAAAACAAGTTGTTGAAGAGCAACCAAGCCGATTTAGTAAAGATAAAATGGCGTATCGTCATAAATACCATTCTGAATGGCCTAAAGAGGTGCGCAATGAGGTGTATGGCGATAAAGAAACATTTTCAACCCCGCGTATTTTATTTAAAGCCGACATAGAGTGGACGGGGCAAACTACATTATTTTCTGCGCGTATGGACCTCTCTGATAGGCGCCGTATTATTCCCGAAACTGCATTTAATGATAAATGGATGGTTGGGCTACATAAACCTGAGCGCTCGCCAGATAACCGCTACATTGCCTTATCCATGGATACAACAGAGCACGGTTTTACTCGTGAGCTGTGGGACACCAAAACCCAACAGTTTATTTTTATGAGTAAAGGCCATGGCTATGCCCATTTTAACTGGACCAAAGACAGTGAAAATGTGATTTTTTACGCCAGTGGTAAACATTATAACTACCATGTACCCACTAAAACACTTACTGAGCGGCCAATTATTTACTCTAATGGCTTGTTTTTATTACCAGATGGTAAAACCTTTTTAGCAGATAAAAAAAATAAATACTGGTTACATGACTTTAATGGCGACGTGATAGAAAAGGTTGATTTAGGCTATAACAACCACTTTACTATGAAGTATTTAGAAGTATCCCCCTTCGGCGATTATATTTATTTTGTATCAGAGGGGCTTGGGGCCGCGCAAAATTATTGGATTAATTTATCAGACCCCAGCAAGCGCATTATACTACCAAGAAAAGCAGGGACGTTTTTTTTCTCAGATAAAAAAAATAAAGTGTTAACTAGGAGGTTTAAAGATTCGACTGAGCTAATGGGAAATGGTCAGACTTATTTAGATTATTTTTTTTATGAATTCGATTTAAATACTCAGCAAACACGAGAAATACCTATTAAAGAAAGTAATATTTGGGGCATGATGCGAGTATATATTTATGGCGTGTTTAATATCAAGGATGAACAATGGCAGAGCAATTGAATACAGGGCAATCTAGTTTTCCTAAAGCGTATTTACTCACAGGTTATGTTAATAGAGGCGAGCCAATCAGCAAGCTCACCCCGTTGTTTAACCGTGTGGTGGTGGCTGATAGTAATGAAGCCACACCAATACTGTTAAGCAGTGATGAAGGTGCGGTGCTTGAGGCTGTTGATGACAAGCAATTAACAACACGAACACTGTTTCATGCCCATAAAACCCGACCTATTATTGTGCCGCCGGTTGATGCGATAAGCTTATTAGCGGCAAGCCAAGGTGATAAGTGGTTTGATTCGTTTAAAACTCAACTAGGAAGCTATAAGGGTAAAACTAATACCCTGAGCTACAAAAAAATTTCAGTTGCAGATTTAAAGCGCCCTGATATTAGTAATAAAGATAAAACCTACAGCGATTGGTATAACGACCACATTATTAAGGGCAAGGTAACCCATATTTATGGTTATGTTATACCCAAAACACGGGCGCTGTTGCTCAGTGTAAATCGCTCTATTCCGTTGGCAGCCGGCGTTGGTAATGTTGAAATAATAAAAGGTACTGAAAGGGCCATTGAAGGTTTTTTTGATATAGCAAAAGCCAAGAGAGAAGAAAGTAAAGTTTATAGTGCGGTTATAAATAATAATGACCGAAAACTGAGCGCTGGTTTATATAAAATACGAATAAAACTAGATCCTGAGGCTTTAAAACGCTTAGGTAATCGTTGGAGTCAAAACGCTCTGAGTTATGATGACAGTGGGAATCCTTATTATGAACTCAGCGAAATGTTGCATTTTGACATTCAAAACGAGGCCGGTGAGTTTGATATTATTAACTGCGACCCAATTTCAGTTGAAGAGTCACTGATTAAGCAGTTTCCGAGTTATTACACCCATTTAATTAACTTTGCAAAAAACACGGCCTCAGCCCCTGAGGGTTTTGACCCTAATGAGCCAAAAAAAGGCCTGCCTGAATATGGCTCGCCCGATGCCAAAATGCCGAATAGCAAACCCACTGCAATTGCCAGTGGCTTTTTAGATTACTGTACAAACTGGGAGTTAACTAAAACCCGCGCCAGCCTTGCTGCGGGCTTTTTAGTTGCCGACATGCAGCAATATGTTGATGTCGATGGCGTACATCATGATAACCGAGGGAAATTTGCTAAGTTAGTTGCTAAAACGCTGCATACCCACTTTCAAACTAACCAAGACCCTGCAGTATCGGCAATGCTTGATGCTACCTTTGCACTTGATAGCGGTGTTGATGCCTGGGCTAAGGTGAGGGAAGCGTTAACTACCCCCAGTGACCTGGCAACAAGCGATGCATTAAGGGAAAGATTCTTGCCTTTTAGTTTAGATAACAATAGTTTAACTGATAATCAGGAACGGCAATTCAATAATACCTTCGGTAGTAAGTTAGGTATTCCTGCGAGCGTACTTAACGTATTAGATAAGTCTATTAATACCGTTGATTTAGCTGTAAGTATTAGCGCGTTTAGTGAGGCGACCATATCGTACTTTGGTAAGGCGAAAAACACTTTAAACACTAGTGTTAATCATTATAAAAGAGTAGCTGATGATTATTTTGCCCGTTTAAGCGAGCGCGAAGTAAGCCACGATGTAGTTATTCAGAGCCAGTTTGAACTTGACAGTGATGTTGTGAGTGAGCAGTACCAAAATGAAATAATATCGCGTAGCCAAATTATTGTTGAAGGGCTGCTCGCAAACCCTAATGCAATGGTTGATATTTCAGGTTATACCTGTGATATAGGCGGCGTTGAATATAATAAAAAACTGTCTTTAAGGCGCGCTGAGGCTGTTAAAGCTATTTTAGCTGAGCAGATGATTAGCCGCGGTATGGATCATAATCAAGTTGAATCTCGCATGCGGGTATATGGGTACGGCATGCTTGAGAACTTGGTTGACAACGACTCAGAAGCCCAACGCAAAATTAACCGGCGGGTAAACCTTAAGGCTTATATTGTCAGTAGCCTTGCTGTAAGTGCCTCTCGTGAGGGGCTGAATAATTTAGAACGTTACCGTAGCTTAAGTGTTGAGAAAAAAATCGCACGCTCAAAAGAGGGCGACAAAGCATTAATGGCCGCGCTTGACACTGCGCTTGCGGTATTAAGTGTAATACCTCATACCGCGCTTGTGGCACGTTCAATTGGGCTTGCTAAAGCGATGGTAGACGCAGCGCCTGTTGTTACTCGTGGCGTTGCTGCCTTAGCTGATGAAGTAATGACAGATAATATATGCAAACAATATTTAGCAGTTGATGATAGGCAAAAACAGCAAAGCGAACGAAGCAGCGCCAATCAAGCATTAATGCGTGATTTAGTTAAAGAGATGAACAGTAACCATACCATTGCAAATAGCACTTTATGGGCTGCGCAATACAGAGTGCGAGCTGAAGCCATCGCGGGGTTGGTTGGTTTACTGCTAAGAGCACAAGTGTATGCAAGCAGTAAAGAAGACTATATTAACAATGCAAAAAAATTAGAGATTCAGGCGTATATTGAAAACTTTTTACTCGGCGATGAGTGGGCATATCCACTAATAGATAACGCGGTAATAAAAATGGATACGTTTTGGGTTAACTTAGTTGAAAACGTAAATAAAATGAAAAGCTCTGGTGCCGCTGAGCGGGAATATCAATTAACCTACGGTGTAAATCAAGACTTTAAATTAACCGCCGCCAGTAATCGTAAAACTTTATACGACAACCATGTTCAAGTAATAGATGATAAAAGAACGACTGCACTTTGGGTAGGTGCATGGGCAGGTATAATTACCCCTGCACTTGGGTTTTATATGATGTCTAAAGCGCCAGTGTCTTCCTTGCAAGGTTACTTAGAAACACAGTATCAAAAGTATTTTCCGATTCATACTTTAGGCACTAATGAGCTTGACAATTTTATTGATACTTTTGACCCCTTAATGATGCAATACGGTGAGGCAAACTATCATTGTAGTGTGATGTATTACCAAGATATTGATACTAAAAAATGGCATTTAATGAGTGATTTAGGGGATGAATCAATTACCCCATTTACACCGGTTAGAGTGCTGGTGGTGTTTGATGAAAAAATGGCCCATATAGCACCACTCACATTTGAAGTGGAGCGTATTGATGGCTGGGATGTGACCAGCATTAAGTATTCAGAGCTTGCACGTGCGTTGACCAAAGATGAGCTATTTATAAATCAAGACGGTTTTGATGAATCGCGCTATATAGGGATGGTTGGGTGTGTATTTCAGCCATTTTATCAACTTGGGCCTAAAACGTATTTAGGCATAAAGCCAACCGCACACCAAGGAGCTTTTTTATTACCCGGGATTAATAGCGCAGATGACTATGCTGACTCTGGTCGTCTAAATAATATGCGCTATAGAATCACGTGCCAAGTGGCTGGCACTAAGAGTGAAGATTTACCGCTTAAACAAACCCCTTCACAAGGCCCTGTTGAGTTTGATGGGGTATTTAGTTTTATTGAAGACGACTTTTTAGTAAGTGTTGATAAAGAAAAACACAGCTCCATGTTAATTAAAGACTACCTAACGAGCTATGATTCAAGCTTTGCCTACCCTGAGTTATTTGATGGTGAGAAAACCGTTACTATGGCAATTAGAATCGGGGGCGAAGGCGCGCCATTTATCTCATTAGCGAATTTAAACAATGAGTATTTAGAGGGACCTTACAAAAAAACTATTAATGAAGAGCTCTATAAGCGCGAGCTTTGGGCAAGTGCAATAAAAAACAACCTTACAATCACTCGCCACGGTAATAGCCTTAAAATTGAAAAATATGATTGGAATACCGAAATAGAAGTGTTTGTCGTGGTAACCGCTGATAAGTTACTTGAAGATAATTACAGCAAAGACCTGATCAACCTTAACCCCAATACTATTCCGTGTTCTTTAAGTATGGCGGGTATTTCGTCAAGTTGGCTCAAAGACAGTGAGTTACAAGGGCCCACTTATCCCAGTAATTTAATTAATATTGGTGAAATTGAGCGTTCTTTAACAGGTGGTTTTAACAGAGGCAAAATACGTGATAACCACTATAAGCTGACAAGACGACGTAAAGTTAAAGGGCAGTCTCAACTTCGGGATTTTATTTCATTTTTAAAAGACGATTCTTCAGAGGTACTCTCGCTATTTAATTGGCATAACAAAAAAGCTAAGTTAGACAAGCAAGGCCAAACTGAGAAAAAGCATTTGTATGTCGCACGTTTTAAACTGGATTATAAGACCCCCAAAGGCAATACCGTAAAAGGTATTCGTCCTTTTGGTAACGTGGATATAAACGCTGATGGCTCTGTTGATGAATCACCTAAACTATGTTTTAAAGAATTTAGAACGGCTGGTAATTCAGGAATAAGCGTTGCCGACTTTAGTACTGTTGATGGTTTGTTATTAGACGATACATACAGTCACGGCTTTGGCCTAGAGGTGGAGTTACCTAAATCAATAACCAGTAACGCGCCATGGGCTAAAGCAATGAAGATTAAACGCTATAACAAACTCGAGCCCCACTTGAGTGATTATCAAAAAGACTTTTATAGCTCCAATGACATGACTGTTGATGAGGTTAAAGAGTGGTTTGAAACACATGCAAAAAGCTTAGATGAAGCGCGTATAGAGGCAATCAATGTACGTAAAATAAGCGATTAGCCACAATATACAAAAAAAGCCCATTAACTTGGGCTTTTTTATTGAGTTTTTTAAAAAGGATATTTAAATGTTTTCGCCAAAGAGGCCGTGTGTTTTTGCATTGATTTTTAGTTTAATTGTTTTTTTAACTGGTTGCTCAGAGCCCTCATCGCAAAGCTCACCACAAGCAGAGGTTGATGTTGCTAAATACCCATGGGCTAAAGAGCACAAAAACCACCCTGAGTGGCCACTCGAAATACGCGAAGAGGTGTATGGTGATGCAGATACATTTTCAACCCCGCGGCTAATGTTTTGGAATAAATATAAAGGCAGTGAAGTGCGCACACTGTGGTCATCACGGTTAGATGGCTCAGACAGGCGCCGTATCATTCCAGAAGAGGTATTTCAAAAGCTTGAATCTATTAGTATACATGCACCCGCTCGCTCACCAGATAACCGTTATATCGCTATTTCAGGTTATATAAATGACCGAGCGACTCGCCAGTTATACGATACTAAAGAGAAAAAACTAATCACCATGTCAGGCGGAGGCGGCTACCCCTCGTTTAATTGGACTTCAGACAGTGACAACGTTATTTTTTATGCAGATGGTAAACATTACAATTACAACGTATCCACGGCCACACTTACACAACGCAAAATAATTTATTCAGATGAGCTGTTTTTACTCCCGGGCGATAAAGAATTTTTAGCAGTTAGGCACGATGGCTTTTGGATACATAAGTTTGATGGTGAAGTAGTTCGCAAAGTTAATTTTGGTTTTCCGAAAGCGTGGGAGATGAAAAACCACCGTATTTCACCTGATGGTAAGTATTTAGCGTTTATGACTCATATCAGACCAAAAGCACATTTTCATTGGGTGAATATTGCTAACCCGGAAATAAAGAACTCAGAAATAGGGGAAGGTAATGGCGTTATTTTCTCTAATAAAGAAGATTATCAGCTTGAATATACCAATCGCAATTTGCCTGAGCGTAATGAAAAAGGGTGGTTCCTTTCCGAGCGTATTATAAGAACAATAAACATAGTGACAGGCGAGCAATCAGAAGCATCAGAAAAAGAGAATAATATTTGGGGGATGGGCTCAATATACCCTATAGCAATTACTAATTCGGCAATGCAAGGAAGTTAATATGCATGAACTAAGCAAAGGATCTGCAAGCCCAATAGTGTATTTATTAACTGGTTCATTTGTATAAAGTGAATAACGACACTTTTTAATTATTAAACATGGGATTACTTTATAAGCCCAGATAAAAATAATAAAACTTATCTAATCGGGGATCACTTTAAAGCCGATTTGATTATGGTGACAAGAAGCGTGTTTGGTATTTTTAATCTTGTTATTTAAGGTTTATTGGTTTTTATTTTCTTTATGGTTGTGTTTTAAAGGTCTTTTGTGGAATTTTTATGCTTGCTTCCGTCGCTTTGTAATGTTAAAAATAGGCTTCACTGAACACACACACAAGAAAACAAGATGCATATTATTCGTTTAATTACACTAAAACTTAACCTCTTACTGCTATGGCAAGTAAGCGGGGATTAGTGTGTTTGCATCGAGTTGAACACTAAAAACCCCGCAATTGCGGGGTTTTTTTTATCTCGCGGCTGGGATTAATTGAAATTTGGGTAACATAGGAATGAGGGGCAGTTATGCAAGAGCAAGATAAAGTATGGATTTTTGATACCACCTTACGTGATGGCGAACAGGCACTTAAAGCAAGCCTTACTGAAGATGATAAAATTCAATTAGCGCATACAATTAGCCGCTTGAATGTGGATGTGATGGAAGTGGGTTTTCCGGTTTCGAGCCCTGCTGATTTTCGCTCGGTGCAACGTATTGCAACCGAGGTAAAAGGCCCGATTATTTGTGGTTTAGCGCGCTCAGTTGCCAAAGACATTGAAGCCTGTGGCGAAGCACTTCGCACAGCACAACAAAGCCGTATTCATACTTTTATTGCTACAAGCCCTTTGCACCTTGAACATAAATTACGTATGAGCCTAGATGATGCAACGGCAATGGCTGTTAAATCAATTAAATTGGCGCGTAACTATACTGATGATGTTGAGTTTTCGTGTGAAGATGCCGGTCGTACGCCGCATTGGGATTTATGTAAAATTGTTGAGCAGGCTATTAACGCCGGAGCTTCAACTATTAACTTGCCAGATACCGTTGGTTTTGTAACGCCAGACGAATACGCCGCAATGATCCGCCATTTAATGAATAACGTGCCAAATATTGATAAAGCGCGTTTAAGTGTGCATTGCCACAACGATTTAGGTTTAGCAGTAGCAAACTCGGTGGCTGCAGTGCAAGCCGGCGCACGCCAAATTGAGTGTACTATTAATGGCATTGGTGAGCGGGCTGGTAACTGCTCGCTTGAAGAAGTGGCGATGATCATGAAAATGCGCAAAGACCATTTAAAAGTATACACAGATATTAAAAGTGAAGAAATTTACCGCGCATCTCGTCAAGTGGCTAAAATTTGTAATATGCCAGTACAACCAAATAAAGCGATTGTTGGCGAAAACGCCTTTGCGCATAGTTCTGGCATTCACCAAGACGGTGTATTAAAAGCTCAAAATACTTATGAGATTATGTCGCCAGAAAGCGTTGGTGTGCCAAGTAACCAATTAAATATGACTTCGCGTTCGGGTCGCCATGTTATTGAACATCGCTTAGAAGAGTTAGGCTATCAAAAATCTGATTACGATATGGATGGCTTATATAAAAGCTTTATTGAGTTGGCTGACCAAAAAGGCACAGTATACGATTACGACCTTGAGGCGATGATTTACTTTAATCAAATTAACGACAAAGACGAAAAATACCAATTAGAATTTGTTAACTCAGCTTCTAACTCACAATCGGTAGCAAGCTCTACGATTGGAATGCGAATTGATGGTGAAGCTAAACAAGAAGCCGCGACAGGTAATGGCCCAGTTGAAGCTTCGTTTGCAGCCATTGAGCGCTTAACCGGTATGAGCGTTGAAATGATTGAATATAACTTAGAAGCGACAGGCCAAGGTGCAAGCTCATTAGGCCAAGTAAATATTATAGCTAAATACGATGGCCGACCTTACCACGGTGCGGGCATTGCAGCGGATGTGGTTGAAGCGTCGGTACGCGCCATGATCCGTGTTTATAACTTAATTTATCGTGCACAAAAAGTGTCTGATTTAAAACAACAAAGGAAAGCAGGATGAGTAAAACAAACTACAGCGTTGCCGTATTAGCTGGCGACGGTATTGGCCCAGAAGTAATGGCAGCAGCAGAACAAGTACTTGATGCTGTGAGCAATAAGTTTGGTTTTACCCTGAACCGTGAGCATTATGCAATTGGTGGCGCAGCCATTGACGAATTTGGTAAAGCATTACCAGAGAGCACACTTGCAGCGTGTGAAAACGCTGACGCTATTTTATTTGGTTCGGTAGGCGGTCCTAAATGGGAAAACTTACCACCAAACGAGCAGCCTGAGCGCGCATCGTTATTGCCGCTTCGTAAGCACTTTGGTTTGTTTTGTAATTTGCGCCCTGCACAGTTATTACCTGCATTAAGTGCAGCGTCGCCACTTCGCGCTGATATTAGCGAAAAAGGGTTTGATATTTTATGTGTGCGCGAGCTAACCGGCGGCATTTATTTTGGTAAAAAAGGCCGTAGCGGCGAAGGCGCTGAAGAAGCTGCTTTTGATACGCAAACATACTCACGAAAAGAAATCGAACGTATTGCACGCTTTGCTTTTGAAGCTGCAAAATTACGTAGTAACCATGTTACCTCTGTTGATAAAGCAAACGTACTTGCATCAAGCGTATTATGGCGCGAAGTAGTCACCGAAGTAAGCAAAGACTACCCAGAAGTAAGCCTAGATTACATTTACGTAGATAACGCCGCTATGCAGTTAGTTAAACAGCCTAGCCAATTTGACGTACTACTTTGCGATAACTTATTTGGCGATATTTTGTCAGATGAGTGCGCCATGATCACAGGCTCTATGGGTTTATTACCTTCGGCAAGCTTGAATCAATCGGGTTTTGGGTTGTATGAGCCAGCAGGCGGTTCAGCACCAGATATTGCAGGTAAAGGCGTTGCAAACCCAATAGCACAAATTTTAAGTGCCGCATTAATGTTACGTTACTCGCTAGGGCAAGACGAAGCTGCGCGCACCATTGAAAAAGCAGTAGCAGAAGCTGTAGAAGCAGGTGTAGGCACGCCAGATATATATCCAAATGCCGGTTACAGCACAAGCGATGTGGCAGCCGCTATCGTTTCACGCATTTAATAACATATTAAAGTTGCAGCACCGTTATGCTGCAACTCAAACAGATTAGGGAATTAGCAAGTGGCCCAAACGTTATACGACAAAATTTGGCAAGCACATACCGTTGCCAGCATAAACGAGCAAACTGACTTACTTTATATTGACCGCCATTTAGTGCATGAAGTTACTTCTCCGCAGGCTTTTGCTGGTCTACGTGAAAAAAACCGTACTGTACGTTGCCCAGAAAAAACCTTTGCAACGATGGATCATAACGTATCGACTAAGAGCCGATCACTTGATGCCGCAAGCGAAGTATCTAAAAATCAATTAATGGCGCTTGATAAAAACTGTAAAGAGTTTGGTATTGTACTTTACGATTTAAACTCAATTAACCAAGGCATTGTGCACGTAATGGGCCCAGAGCAGGGTATTACTTTGCCAGGCACAACCATTGTATGTGGCGATAGCCATACTTCTACGCATGGTGCGTTTGGCGCATTAGCGCATGGTATTGGTACGTCTGAGGTTGAGCACGTATTAGCAACGCAAACGCTACAGCAAAAAAAGGCGAAATCGTTAAAAATTCAAATTAACGGTGTATTGCGCCCAACGGTTACTGCTAAAGATTTAATTATGGCGGTAATTGGCAAGTTAGGTACTGCTGGTGGCACAGGCTATGTAGCAGAGTTTTGTGGTGCAGGCATTGAAGCGCTTTCAATGGAAGCCCGTATGACGCTATGTAATATGAGCATAGAAATGGGTGCAAAAGCGGGTTTAATTGCATCTGACCAAATTACTTATGATTATTTAAAAGGTCGTCCGTTTGCACCTAAAGGCGCAGATTTTGATGCAGCCGTTGAATATTGGGAAACCTTAAAAACAGACGAAGGCGCACACTTTGATTTAGTTGTTGAGCTAAATGCTGACGACATTCAACCACAAATTACCTGGGGCACAAGCCCAGAGCAAGTAATTGGTGTTGATGAGTGCATACCCGATCCAGATAAAGAGCCAAATTTAATTAAAGCCGATGCCATTCGCAGCGCACTTAAATACATGGACTTAAAAGCGGGCGATAAATTATCAAGCGCAAAAGTAGACACGGTATTTATTGGCTCATGTACAAATAGCCGTATTGAAGATTTACGTGCTGCGGCAAAAATTGTTGAAGGCAAGCAAGTTGTAGCCGGTATAGAGGCGTTAATTGTACCGGGCTCTGGCTTAGTTAAAAAACAAGCTGAAGATGAAGGCTTAGCCGATATTTTTAAAGCTGCAGGCTTTGAATGGCGCGAACCAGGTTGTTCTATGTGTTTAGCGATGAACGATGACCGCCTAGAAGCAGGCAAGCGTTGTGCATCTACTTCTAATCGTAACTTTGAAGGTCGTCAAGGTCGTGGCGGGCGTACCCATTTAGTTAGCCCTGCAATGGCTGCAGCCGCTGCAATACATGGTCACTTTGTTGATATTAGAGGAGAAGCATAATGAGCGTATTTTTTAGTGGCTTAATGGCTCCACTTGATAAAAACAATGTAGATACTGACCAAATTATTCCTAAGCAGTTTTTAACATCAACTAGCCGCGAAGGTTTTGATGCTGCCTTGTTTTATGATTGGCGTTACCTAGATAACGGTGAGCCAAACCCTGACTTTATTTTAAATCACCCATGCTACCAAGGCGCGCAAATATTATTAACGCGCGACAACTTTGGTTGTGGCTCATCTCGCGAGCACGCGCCATGGGCACTTAAGCAATATGGTTTTGAAGTTATTTTAGCTGAAAGCTTTGCAGATATTTTCTTTAATAACTGTGGTAACAACCAAATGTTAGCCATAGCGTTACCTGCCGACACGCTTGAGCAATTGTTTGTACTTAGCGAGCAGCATGACGATATTAACATTGAAATCGATCTTGAAAATCAAACACTAACAAGCAGTAAGTTTGCACCAATTAGTTTTGATATTAGTAAAGAGGTAAAAGAGCGCTTATTAAGTGGCTTAGATTTTATTGGTGTAACCGAAACGCTAAACCCACAAATTGATGCGTTTGAAAAACAACTAGCAGATGAGCGCCCTTGGCAGTAATTGCTTAACCGTGTGTATTAAAAATCACGTATTAAAAAGCACGGCAATTGCCGTGCTTTTTTGTGGGTAAATATGAGATGTGGTAGCTAAGGCTTAATGTCTAAAGTCAGCCATTAACGCCGGTATACCAGGTAACATGCCTACAATTGCCATTACAGTGGTAAGTAGCACAAACATAATAAGTGGGATCACCCAGCGGCTCATTTTAGTTAGCTCAGCGCTGCGCTCTTTACAGCCAATAAGCCCTAAGTTATCAAGTAGCATAGTAAGCGACCAACCAAAAGCCGGATTAACCAAGGTCGAAGCAAATACCACAATAGCGGCTGATTGCGTCGTTTTACCTTCGCGCGTCATTTCCATGCCAGCTTCAAGTAGCGGAATAAACACACCTACAATAAGCGCTACACAAAGCACAGGTTGCCAAATGGCTAAATCCATAGGGTAACCCCATAAACCAGCAATAATACAAAATACGGCTGTTAAAATGGCGCCAGCCGGAATAGGGCGTTTAGCAATAGCAGCAGGTACAATGTAGGTTCCCCACGATGAGGTAAAGTTAGCACCACCGGCAAGTGAGCCAAATGTTTGTCTAACCGATGCGCTCAGCATGGTGTCGTCGATATTCATTTGTACTTTTTCAGTACGTTGCGGATAGCTTATTTTTTGAAATACTTGATGACCTAAAAAATCAGGTGACCACATAGCGACGGCGAGCACTGCAAATGGGAGTACAACCACAAAGCTTTCAAGTGTTGGCAGGCCAAGCATCCAACCCGTGTTTTCGCCCCACCAGTAAGCTGGGTTCATATTTGGTAAACCCGGAGCAGTATGAAACTCAAACGGTGCACCTAAAGCAAAGGCAACCACGCCACCAATAAGGCAGCTTAACGGCACAGCTAACCAACGCTTTTTAAAGTGCTCTAACAGTGCATATAGTAAAATGGTGGCTAAAATAACAATAAACGCAATATGCGCCATATCAATAGCCTCAGCCCAGGCAAACAGCTTTTTAACCTGCGAAATAGTACCAATAAAACCTAAATAAATGAGTAGCCCGCCACATACACCTTTACTGGTTAGGCGCGCGAGCATACTTCCTCCTTTGGTTATGGCCAAAATAAAACCAAAGGCACCAATGAGTAAGCCAAACGCCATAGGGTGACCGCCAGCAGCAACAACAATAGGAATTAACGGAATAAGCGGGCCGTGAGTACCAGCCAAGTTGGCTGTTGGTAAAATAAAGCCTGAGAATAAGATGATAAAAATAGAAACAATGAGTAATTCGTAGCGCACATTTTCTAAAACAAACGCATCGCTTAAACCAAGAGGTGCTGCAAATGTTGCTGCAATAGCACCCACCATAACGACTTTACCAATAGTGCCCGCCATTGCAGGAATGGTGTCTTCAAATTCAAATCGGTAATCTCTAAACGGTAAATTAGGACGCCAGCGCTTAGGCTGCATAATTTGTAATTCATGTTCGAGATACTCGTCGCGAGTATTAAACTCTGAACTCGGTTTGTGAAGCTGCTCGTAGCTTTGAGCATTCTTGTGCGTGTTTGATGGTGCATCACCGGGTGGTGTAGTTTGCATGCGTTCTCCTGCAACATTGTTGCTTAATCAAATAAATACGGCTTTTGTTAAAGCAAATGAATATTGAACATGCAGGGTAGATCAGCTTTTAGGCTGCTATGTATAGGCAAAAGGTCGTGCATGGTTGTTTTTAATACAGTTAATTTAAAAAACTGCTTTACACTAAAAATTATGAAATTACAGAAGGTGATTAAAAGTTGTTATAAATCAAGTTATTGAGTTTGTCATTAACGATACGGAGCACTATTTACCTAATAGTATAGTGTTAACGGCAGGTTATTATCCTTTAGTCTTAGTGGCTGTGAAAGCCGTTTTATTTCAAGCTATTTGCTTGCAGGAGTCGTTAATATTGTTTTATTTGTGGTGGAATAATACTTCTGTTACTTTCTGATTGTTAATAACAATAAAGAATAGACATGCAACTCAACTCCCCTAAATCAATTGGTATTTTACTTGGTACGCTTTACGGCATATTTATGCGGCTGTTTATAGACCTACTTGATACTTATAATTTAAGTAGCCTAGTCTCTATATCATTTATGTTTTTAGTGCCCGTTGCAATTGGTTATATTCGTGTTCACTTTGAGTACAATGAATCAAAAAAATTAACTAAAAGGCAAATGGTCACGATTGCTTGGCAGCCTATTTTTGTTTTTTTATTTGTAAGTGTAATTACTTTACTTGAAGGCAGTATTTGTGTGGCTATGGCTTTGCCTGCTTTTATGTTTTTTGCCAGCATTGGTGGATTACTTGCGGGTTTTGTTAGAAAGCGTGAAATAAAAAAAGCGAATAGTTCTTTATTATCAATCGCGTTGTTACCTATATTGCTCTCACCTATTGAAGTTAATTTTTTAAATTTATCAAAAACATACGAAGTAACAAATTCAATAACTATTAACGCGCCCATCAATGTTGTGTGGCAACAGTTAGCTAATGTGAGTGATATAAAACCACAGGAAGTGCCTTTTTCACTCACTCAATTAATTGGTGTACCAAAGCCATTAAAGGCAAGTATGAATGCTAGCGGTATAGGCGCTGTTCGCACAAGTACTTGGCAAAAAGGGGTTATATTTAAAGAAGTTATTACGGATTGGCAACCAAATAAACAGATGCTTTATAGATTTGACATAGACCCAGATGCTATTCCCGATGACGCACTCGATAAACACGTAAAACTTGGCGGTGAATACTTTTCTCCACTTTACGGTGGTTATCAGCTAAGTGAAGATAAAAGCGGCAATACAATTTTAACTTTAAAAACGACCGTGCAAGACAATACAAATTTTGGTATTTATTCACGAATATGGGGAGAGGTGATATTTCAAGATTTCCATCATTCACTTTTAGCGTTAATGAAAAACAGAGCTGAAAAGTCACTATCGCAACTGTTTCTTATAATTAGCTTAAATCATCATATTTTTAAAAAATATCACACACTAAAAGATAAAGCCTCTGCAATTGCAAAGGCTTATGTTTTAACTGCTAACTTTTACCAAATCATTTCTACAAATTCAGGGTGGTCAATATACGGATTACGATTACCTTGAAATTCAAAGGCTGCTTGGTTACGGTCAAGTTCCATTTGGCTTACAGGATCGCTGTTATGCCAGTTAAGCAGCATGGCTACAACCCAGCTTTCAAACACTTGGTTGCTTGAACCATTAAGTACCGCATTACTTGAGGTCGTTTTGGTTTGCCAAGTGCCTATTACATTTTCGTAGCGTGTTGCCATATAAAAATAAGCGCGAGCAAAGTCACCTTTAAATTCGTCAATTGGCTCAAATACAGTACCTGAGTAATTTAATGAACTTGCGGCAGAACCCAGTTTACTTCCGTTAGTTGATGTAAATGAAGCGCTTGCTACTTCACCAAATGGGAAGTTACTACGTTTTGAGTTTACATAACCGTCGGTTGCGTAAATATGATGCACATCTGAGTTCATTGGCTCAATAGTGCCGCCAAACCAGCTTTTAGGAAATGAATGCTCACGGTTGTAACAGCCGCCTTCTCCACTATAGTTACCACATTGGTCACTCACCGCAGTATAATTGTAGCTATCTGAGCCGTTTGGTTTTTCGCTATACATATCTAAAATGCTGTTATCGTTTTCAAAGTATTTATCACGTGCAGATGAGTCGTAAAAATTCCAAATAGCCGAGTAACCCTGTGCATTATGATCTTTAATAATATTATAAAGCTCAGTTTTTAGTGCATAACCCGATAACCCTTGAGCAGTAACATAGTAGCCAGTGGGTGTTGGGTTGGTCCCGCCGCCATCACCAGAGCCACTACCTAAAGTAAATGCCGTGCTGTCTGTATTGTTAAAACTTGCACCGCTAGCAAGTGTGGTAGAGCCTTGCTTAAGCGCATAACTGCCATTACCTGTTGAACAACACATGCCATCGCCGTAGCTGTCGCTAATAACAAGTGTGTAAGTACCATCAGTTAGGCATATTTGCTCATCATACTGAGTGTTTGATGCGTAACCACTGCCGTTAGCAACAGCACTACCTTGATTGTTATTAACGGCCCAGCTAGTTTCGCTACCGTAATTATCGGTGTTAAGCGTTAAGGTAAGGCTATTGTCGGTGCAACTTGTTGATGCGTTGCCATCAGTATTTGGTAAAAAGTTATCTACGTATACGGTTTCGCTGCCATCAAATCCACTTACATCGTAAAACCTAAGCCCAACACTAATTGTTTTATCACTGCTTGCTGTATAGCTATGGCTAATTGTTTGCCATTGGTTAGTTTGTGCTTGATTTGAATAGCCTTGATAGCCATCTACATATAAGCGCGCTTTAATTTTACCTTCGGTGTGGTAAACATCAGCCGAAAAGTTATAGGTTTTACCAGCTTCTACAGCAACCTGTTGTAGTAAATCAGTGTTACTTTGCGATCCTGTTGTTACATTGACAGCAGCAGAGCTACTACCGCTTTTAACTGTACTAGTTGAGCGCGTTAAGCTGATTCCGCTATCAATAGTGCTCCAAGAGCTAGGTGTATTACCTGACCATTGTTCAAATCCGCCATTAGCTACATTGGCCATTACAGGTAATGAGCCAAGTAACAAAGCGGTACTAAGTAGATTATTTTTATATTTCCCGTGTAACATAGTTGTTCCTATTTTTATTTTGAATGAAGAATATACCCTACATTAGTTAGGTTACAAAATTGTTAATTTAAAGTGCAGTAAAAAGCAATAATAAGTCTTTAATCTGTTTTTGAAGGTATTTTTATAAATTAATAACTAAATGGAATATCAAAGCAGATTCTATTCTTTTTTTATCTATGCTGAGCCCGTTATCCTACTAACTTAGAAAACCTCAACAGATACGCTCTGGATGAGGTAAAACTCATTTTTAACAATACACAAAGTGTATTGTGTTTAATTTTCAGGGTTATGGGGAATCGATTCATGTTGTTAGGTCAACTAAATGCTGCGGCAAGCCCGCTATCGCAAGATCAAGTACAAAAGCTGCAAGGTTTAGTGGCTGAACTTAATCCAATTCAACAAGCGTGGGTAAGTGGTTACTTAGCTGCAAATGCTAATTCGGCTGCGTTAGGTGCTCCTACGGCAGGCGTACCGGCTGCGGGTGATGCAGCAGCGCTAACTATTTTATATGGTTCGCAAACAGGTAACGCAAAAGGTGTAGCTACCAAAATGAAAGAGCAGGCTGAGTCGCGAGGCTTAGCAGTTAAGCTTGTTAGCATGTCAGATTACAAACCAACAGCCCTGAAAAAAGAAAAGTTTTTAACTATCGTTGTATCTACTTACGGCGAAGGTGAGCCACCTGAAGACGCAGAAACACTTCATGAATTTTTAGCCACTAAAAAAGCGCCAAAACTAGACGATGTAAAAATAGCGGTTATTGGCTTAGGTGATTCTAGCTATGAGTTTTTCTGCCAAACAGCAAAAGATTTTGAAGAACGTTTAAATAAACTCGGTGCGCAAACTATCTATCAACGTGCTGATTTAGATGTAGATTACGAAGATGAAGCCGCTACGTGGATCGCCGGTGCAATTGATGCATTTGAACCTGATTTAAAAGCGCAGCAAGAGGCCGCTGGTGGTCAAGTTGTATCAATGCCATTTGGCGCTCCAACCTCTGCAGCAAGCCAATATACAAAACAAAATCCATTTGAAGCAGAGCTATTAACGGTTCAAAAAATTACCGGTCGCGACTCGACTAAAGATGTACGCCATGTTGAAATTTCGCTAGAAGGTTCTGATATTACTTACACGCCGGGTGATTCATTAGGTGTGTACTTTTTAAATGACGATGTATTAGTTGATGAAGTACTTACACTTACTCAAATAGATGCAACAAGCATTGTAAAAGTAGGTGATGAAGAGCTAAGCGTACGCGATGCACTTATTGAAAAACTAGAGCTGACTCAGTCATACCCTGGTTTTGTAGAAAAATACGCTACAGCAACAGGTACGCCTGAATTATTAAAGCTTGTAGAAGATAAAGCGGCAATGCGTGCGTATATTGAACCTCGCCAAATATTTGATGTGATTCGCCAAAACCCTGCAAAAATTGATGCGCAAACATTAGTAGATTGCCTACGTAAACTACAAGCTCGTTTGTACTCAATTGCATCTAGTCAAGCTGAGGTTGAAGATGAAGTACATTTAACACTAGGTCTAGTACAGTTTGATGCATTTGATAGCGAGCATTTAGGTGGCTGTACTGGTTACTTAACTCGTCGTGCAGAGGAAGGTTGTAAAGTTAAAGTATTTAGCGAACACAACGACAATTTCCGCCTACCAACTAACGATGATACACCTGTGATCATGGTAGGCCCAGGTACGGGGATTGCGCCGTTCCGTGCATTTTTACAAGAGCGTGATTCGCGTCAAGCACAAGGCAAAAACTGGTTGTTCTTTGGTAACCCACATTTCACTCAAGACTTTTTATACCAAGTAGAAATACAGGGTTATTTAAAATCGGGTTTACTTAACAAAGTAGATGTTGCATTTAGCCGCGATCAAGCAGAAAAAGTATACGTACAAGACAAATTACGCAGTAACAGTAAAGACGTGTTTGAGTGGTTAGAAGCCGGCGCTCACTTTTATATTTGTGGCGATGCAAATCGCATGGCAAAAGATGTACACAACGCCTTGGTTGATATCGTTAAAGAAAACACAGGCAAGAGCAATGAAGACGCAGAGCAATATTTAAAAGATTTGCGTAGCGCAAACCGCTATCAGAAAGACGTGTATTAATCACGTTTCTTATTTTATTTAACAGCTAGCAGCCGTCACTGTAACAAATTTAGGATTTAAAATGAGCGAACAAGATAAAAACGTAAAACTTTCTGATAACGAACGTTTGAAAAGAGAAAGTAACTTTTTACGTGGCACCATAGAGCAAGATTTAAAAGACGAAATTACCGGTGGTTTTACTGCCGATAACTTTCAGTTAATACGTTTTCATGGCATGTACCAACAAGATGACCGTGATATACGTGGTGAGCGCGCTAAGCAAAAGCTAGAGCCGCTACATAATGTAATGTTACGTGCACGTATGCCTGGCGGTATTATTAAGCCAGAGCAGTGGTTAGCAATTGATAAGTTTGCTGATGAAAAAACAAGCTACGGCAGCATTCGTTTAACTACGCGTCAAACATTTCAGTTTCATGGTGTATTAAAGCCTAATATTAAAGGCATGCACCAAATGCTTAACAGCGTAGGTATAGACTCTATTGCTACAGCGGGTGACGTTAACCGTAACGTGCTTTGTACTACTAACCCTGTTGAGTCTGAGTTACACCAAGAAGCTTACGACTGGGCTGCAAAAATTTCTGAACATTTATTACCAAAAACGAAAGCGTATGCTGAAATTTGGCTAAATGGCGAAAAGGCAGAAACCACAGAAGAGCCAATTTTAGGATCTAACTACTTACCGCGTAAATTTAAAACAACGGTAACCATTCCGCCTAATAACGAAGTTGATGTGCATGCGAATGACTTAAACTTTGTGGCAATTGCTGATAACGGCAAGCTTGTTGGCTTTAACGTACTTGTTGGTGGTGGCCTTGCCATGACTCACGGTGATACGGCTACGTATCCGCGTAAGGCTGATGACTTTGGCTTTATTACGCTCGAAGATACCTTAAAAATTGCAGAGCATGTTGTATCTGTGCAGCGCGATTGGGGTAATCGTTCAAACCGTAAAAATGCAAAAACTAAATACACATTAGATCGTGTTGGCGTTGATGTATTTAAAGCAGAAGTAGAAAAACGCTCAGGCGTTACATTTGCACCAAGCCGCCCATTTGAGTTTACTCATCGTGGCGATCGTATTGGTTGGGTTGAAGGCATTGATGGTAAGCACCACTTAACGCTATTTATTCAAAGTGGTCGTATTTTAGACTACCCAGACAAGCCGCTTAAAACTGGTTGTCGTAAAATCGCAGAAGTTCACCAAGGTGACATGCGTATGACGGCAAACCAAAACTTAATTATTGCTGGCGTACCTGCAGATCAAAAAGCCGTGATTGAAGAAATTGCTCGTAGTCATGGCCTGATTGACGACAAAGATTCGCAGCAGCGTAAAAATTCTATGGCGTGTGTTTCACTGCCAACGTGCCCACTTGCAATGGCCGAAGCAGAGCGTTACTTACCAAGCCTAGTAGAAAAAACTGAAGCATTACTTGCCAAGCACGGTATACCAGATGACAGCATTATTATGCGCGTTGTAGGTTGCCCTAACGGTTGTGGCCGCGCAATGCTTGCAGAAGCTGGTTTAGTGGGTAAAGGCCCAGGTAAGTACAACGTTTACCTAGGTGGTAATTTAGAAGGCACACGTATTCCTAAATTATACCTTGAGAACGTAGGCGAAGACGTTTACCTAGAAGCATTCGATAAGCTCATTGGGCAATGGGCAAAAGAGCGTAACGATGGTGAGTGTTTTGGTGACTTTGTTATACGCAAAGGCATAGTTGCTGAAGTAAAAGTATCAGTAACCGATTTTCACGCTTAATTAAATACCAGCGCCAAAGCGCTGGTGAGGTTTGGAATTTACCATGAGTGAATTTAAAAACATTTTACAGCTAGATAAACAAAGCCAAGCGGCTATGTTAGCTGATGCTAATGGTTTGCTAGCGAATATGAGCGCAGAACAGCGTGTTGCATGGGCGCTTGATAACTTGCCTAATACGGCTTTTTTATCATCTAGCTTTGGTATTCAAGCGGCAGTAATGCTGCATTTAATGACCTCACAACGTCCAGATATTCCCGTTGTATTAACCGATACAGGCTATTTATTTCCTGAAACGTATCAGTTTATTGAACAAATGAGTGAGCGTTTATCACTTAACTTAAAGGTGTATAGAGCGCAGCTAAGCCCAGCATGGCAAGAAGCTAAGTTTGGCAAGTTGTGGGAGCAAGGCGAGGACGGCATTAAGCAATATAACCAGCTTAATAAAGTTGAGCCGATGACCCGCGCACTTAAAGAGATAGAAGCGGGCACGTGGTTTAGTGGTTTGCGTCGCGATCAATCATCTACACGTGCTGATAAACAGTTTGTAGAAATAAGCCGTGGTACCGTTAAAGTGTACCCGATTATTGAATGGTCTAACCGCGACGTGTATCAGTACCTGACTAAGCATGATTTACCTTACCACCCATTATGGGAACAAGGTTATGTGTCGATGGGTGACGTACATACAACACGTAAGTTAGAACCAGGAATGACAGAGGAAGAAACTCGCTTTTTTGGTTTAAACCGAGAGTGCGGACTACACATGGATGGTGACGGTATTTAACGTCATTACGATGTAGTTAAATCGCAAATAAAAACGCAGCTTCGGCTGCGTTTTTATTTTCTTTTATTCGGGTACAAAAAATTGCCTAATTAAGTATTTTTTATTAGACTCAAAGCATTAAAGGATTAATTAAAGCAGGAACGCTATGAAATACTTTACCTACTTAGCTATATCAATTATGGCTATTGCAGTCATCTCTTTGTTTTATTTAAAAAAGCCCGATGGTCAAACATGGCTTTCTGCATCATCAATTAGCAGTGAATCTCAGCAAATTAAAGAAAGAATGGTCGCGCTATCTAGCAATACTTTGGACCAAGCAGTGCTGGGCGTTAAGCAAGCTGGCGATAAAATTGCGAGCAGTATTTCTGATGAACCAATTGCTGCAAATGCTACCTCAAGTGGTAAAATTTTTAAGTGGCAAGACGAAACAGGCCAATGGCACTTTTCTGATACACCTAACCCGCATGTAAAAAGTATTGAAGTAAAACTCGATCCTAAAGATATTACAGTTATTGCTGCAGAAGACACGTCTATTTTAAATACCTCTTCAACTCCAAACACAATATCGGCTGCACCAGAGGGGATCAGTATTTTGAACCCAGATTCGGTTAAAAAGCTATTTAATGACGCCGAAAACGTAAAAGACAAACTAGAAAAACGTAATAAAGAAATTAATAATTTAAGTGCACTTTAATTATTTAGAGTGAGTGCTTTTATGGTTTTTTAAATAACGTTTTTCGGCTTCCATCAATAATACTGTTAAATATATTTTAGTGGGAAGCGACAGCAGCACGCCTACAGCAATGCATGCCGCCGCTATAATTATTCCTTTAATACCATGCTCGACGGTAAAGTAGTTCGACACAATTAACGTATGGCCAGTCACGATAAGGCACAACCCAAGCACTATTGATGTTTTAAGCAGCCTAATTATCATTATTTGCGACATAGTCACCTCGCTAAGAGTAAGCTTATTGTAGACAGGCTTTAAATACTTGGCATTGATTTAAGACAACAAACAGTACAAAAAAAGCCCAGCTTATTACTAAACTGGGCTTTTAGATGTATTAACTACTGTCTTTGTTAGTCGAGCATATTACGCAGTACATATTGTAAAATACCGCCGTGTTTATAGTAATCCCACTCTTTAGGGGTATCAATACGTACGTCTGCACTCAAGGTTACTTTTTTACCTTCGGCATTTGTAGCAATAACGGTAACTTCATCGGTTTTATCGTACAGGCCATCAATATCAAATTGTTCTTGCCCTGTTAACCCGTGTGACTCATAGCTTTCACCTTCTTTAAATTGCAGAGGTAGTACACCCATACCAATTAAGTTAGAGCGATGAATACGTTCGTAGCTTTGTGCTACAACGGCTTTAACGCCTAATAAAAGTGAGCCTTTAGCAGCCCAGTCACGAGATGAACCCGTGCCATATTCTTTGCCCGCTAAAATAATGAGTGGAGTATTATTTTTTTGATACTCCATTGCTGCATCATAAATGCTCTCTAGCGTATCGCCAGGCTGAGTACGTGTTACGCCGCCTTCAGTACCAGGGGCTAGTAAGTTTTTAAGGCGCACATTAGCAAACGTGCCACGCATCATTACTTCGTGATTACCACGGCGTGAACCGTACGAGTTAAATTGCGCTTTATCTACGCCGTTTTCTTGCAAGTATAAACCTGCTGGCGCTTCTGCTTTAATGGCCCCCGCAGGAGAAATATGGTCAGTGGTTACTGAATCCCCAAGCTTAGCTAAACAACGTGCACCTTCAATAGCAGGAATGCCCGGTGGTTCTACTTTCATACCATCAAAAAATGGTGCTTTTTTAATGTAGGTAGATGCGTCATCCCAATCGTAAAGTTTGCCATCCGGTATTTTAATTTGCTGCCAGCGGCTATCGCCTTCGTAAACGTTAGCGTAGCTTTTTTCAAACATTTCTTTAGTTACTGTTTCTTTAACTAGGTCACTAACTTCTTTAACACTTGGCCAAATGTTTTTAAGGTAAATATCGTTACCGTTAGCATCTTGAGCAAGGGGTTCGTTGTATACGTCAATATCGGTTCTGCCTGCAATGGCATAGGCTACAACAAGTGGAGGAGAGGCTAAAAAGTTCATTTTAACATCTTGGTGAATACGCCCTTCAAAGTTACGGTTACCCGATAAAATAGAGCTCACTACTAATTTATGCTTTTGAATCGCGTCTGATATTTCAGTTGCAAGTGGCCCTGAGTTACCAATACAGGTAGTACAGCCGTAGCCAACTAAGTTAAAACCTAAGCTTTCTAAGTCATCCATTAGGCCTGCTTTTTCTAGGTAGTCGGTAACTACTTTTGAGCCTGGAGCAAGTGATGTTTTAACCCAAGGTTTTACATTAATGCCTAACTGTTTCGCTTTTTTAGCAACCAAACCAGCAGCTAAAATAACACTTGGATTAGAGGTGTTGGTACAGCTGGTAATCGCGGCAATAACACAAGCGCCATCGTTTAGCTCAAACTCTTGGCCTTTAAATTTAACCTTAGCGGCACCCATAAACTGCGCTTCGTTAACTGGTTCGTCTGGATTTGTTGCTGGGCCTTCACTTTCAATACGAGCTTGTTCTTCATCGCTTTTATCGCGACGAGTCATACGCTCATCCTGAAAGCCTTTTAAATGATCGCCAATAACTTTGCCAGCTTCGTTTAGGGCAATTCTATCTTGTGGACGTTTAGGGCCTGCAAGGCTCGGTACAACATCATCTAATTTAAGTTCAAGTGTATCGGTGTAGCTAGCTTCGTCGCCATCGTTACGCCATAAGCCTTGATGCTTAGCATAATCTTCAATTACTTTTAGCTGCTTTTCGTCGCGGTTTGTTAAACGAAGGTAGTTAATGGTCTCATCATCAATTGGGAAAATACCACACGTAGCGCCGTATTCTGGTGCCATATTGGCTATGGTTGCTCTATCGGCAAGTGGTAGGTCGGCAAGGCCGTCACCATAAAATTCTACAAATTTACCCACTACGCCATGATTACGCAGTATTTCGGTTACTGTTAACACTAAATCGGTTGCGGTAGTACCTTCAGGTAAACGTCCGCTTAGCTTCATACCTACTACTTGTGGAATGAGTAAGCTAATTGGCTGACCAAGCATGGCTGCTTCAGCTTCAATGCCGCCTACACCCCAACCAAGCACACCTAAGCCATTAATCATGGTGGTGTGAGAGTCAGTCCCTACAAGCGTATCTGGGTAAGCGAATTTTTTTCCGTCGCGCTCTTCATTAAAAACAACGCGCGCTAAGTATTCTAGGTTTACTTGGTGAACAATACCGGTTGCTGGTGGCACTACTTTTAAATTATCAAAAGCGGTTTGTCCCCAACGTAAAAATTCATAACGTTCTTTATTTCGGTCGTACTCAAGTTTTGCATTTAAATCAAATGCACCATCATTTCCGTAGCCATCTACTTGTACCGAATGGTCAATCACAAGTTCAGCAGGCGATAACGGGTTTATTTTTGCAGGATCTCCACCTAGCTTTTCCATTGCGTCACGCATCGCGGCTAAATCTACAATAGCGGGTACGCCGGTAAAATCTTGCATAACAACACGGGCGGGAGTAAAGGCAACTTCAGATGCAGGCTTTGCTTGAGGATCCCAATTAAGGAGGGCTTGAATGTCTTGTTCTTTTATATTTACGCCATCTTCGTTACGAAGAAGGTTTTCAAGTAGTACTTTTAAGGAAAAGGGCAGTCGTTTCGCTTTGTCGCCAAGTCCTTTTAGAGAATGAATATGATATTGCTCACCATTTATTGTGAGCTGATGTTGGGTATCGAAACTATTATTCATTATTTGCCCCTTTATGAATTATAAAAATGTTTTGAAGAGTGACCTCTGTAGTGTTCGAGTTGCAAAGTACATACCAGTGTAAAAAATCGCGTTTAGAGAACGAATTTTATACAGTTATTATAGTAGAGATGATGCTGAAAAATTTAATTTCAAGAGATGATTTAAAAGAAGAGATAGGGTCAAAAGTTATTTCGACCCTTATTAATTACTGTAACCAGCCTTGTTGCTTACCTTTAATACTCAAGCAAAGTAAAGCGATGGCAATAATGATTACAAAAATAGGCATAAATACCGCACTTGCGCCAAGTAGCTCAATACTATTTATGACCACAAAATTATAATATTGCTGAATTAAAATAGCGCCGAGCGATAGCGCAAAAGTAGGTGTTGCCAGCGCGTTTTTAGCAAGTAAAAACAGACAACCCAAAGTGCTTCCAAATACAGCTACAGCAAATGCAATGGTTGACCAAAGAGGGATGTCAGAGTAGGCAGCTTGTTGATCTAACGGAAGTTTACCTATCATTTCGGGTGTCATCATCATGTGCATAGCAAATGCAATAACGCCAAGTAAGTTCCATACGAGTGCCGCCCATAGAACGGGTTTAAACCAATTTTTAGGTGTGTTTACAGACATTTTATAACCTTGTTTTTATTATTAATTAGGTTATTAAAGAGTAAAAAGGCCAACTATACAAGTTGGCCTTTTTATATAAAAAGAGTGCTTTTAAATGCTTAACCAAATGAAATAGGACGACGACCTGTTTTATCATCTACTTTTGGTTTTTTAGTTCGCTTACGCTTACTTTTAGCTGGTTGATTTGTTGGTTGTGGTGCAGCTTGCTTTGACTCTGCTTGAGTTTGTACCGCAGGTTTTTCTACAGGGATTGCATCTTCACTTAGTGAGAGTTTAAAAAACTCACCATCAAACTCTAGTACATCACCACTGTATAATTTTTTCCGTTTAATTGTACAAATTTCATGGTTAACACCCACATAGCCTTCAGTAATTAGGTTTTTAGCTTGGCCGCCACCTTCAACTAAGTTTAGTACTTTTAATAATTTACAGAGCTCAATCGGCTCTTCTTCTAATTCTATTTCTATGTATTCTTCGTTCATATTTGCTCTCGGTGGGGTAACGCACAAGCTGTAGTATAAAGGCTTGCAGCTACTTTTGCACCAAAGCAAGTAACTTTAGCTAATTGTAATAGGGAAATAACGACGAAAGTTTTTATGTATTTTATCTGTCTTTAAAAAAACTGAAGCAATTGAAGAGTAATCTTTGCTGCAGTTAGTTTTACGTATGGCCTGCTAATTGCTAAAGCTTTGGCGGAATAAATATTTTTCATTAAATGGAGTAGGAAATGGGCGTAAGATTAGCAATGAAAAAAGAGCTAATGGGATTAGATAATTCAGGTATGTTAACTGCTGACGATGTTAGAGAGCACCTTGCTAATTCTGTAAAAAAGCAAGCTGATCAAGATGAGCGCGGTTTTTCTGTAATTTCAAAATTCAATGATACCCATAGCCGTTTAGTTAGTGGTGATGCCACGAGAAAAACAAAACTTGAATTTGAACGTCATCGTTTGTTTAAAGAAGTTTTATATACTCGCAAAAGTGTTGATGCTTGGTTAGATAGCCAAACAAATTAAATTGCGATAAATAGCTACCTTTAATAGACTACAATTGTAATCAAAAAGGGGTAACTATGAAAAGTGGAATTTTAATATGTGTGTTGGCATTACTATTAGCTGCGTGCCAACAACCTACCGTGTATGTATTTAGTGAAAACTTGCAAGATGAACAGCGCAACCAGCTCGATGCTGCGCTAAAAGTACAATCGCTCCCTTATGAATATGTAGAGCTGGCAATCCCACCTGATTTTGGTGAAGCCACATTACTCTTATCAAGTGATAAGATTTATCCTAAAGAAACTGAGCAACTTGCGGCTATAATGCAAGAGCTAGGTTACAAGCCACAAGTTAACTACACGACTCGTTCAAATCACTTTTATGGTGATGGCAATATAGGCTTTTATTTAAAGAATATAGCAGCGGGTACTACCTTTGTTATGCCTAAAAAGTTACGAACAACCCAATGCAGCGAAGAGAAGTACAATGATTTACTTGTCACATTTACAGATAAATATGCTGACTTTAGCTTACCCAGTGGCGCTGTTATAAGGTTAGGTTGGGAGTTTTTATACGGTTACGTTGTAATTTATTATAAAACCTATTCGCAAACTTATAGTCACTCGCAACCACTTATAAATACGCCCTTTGGCGATAAACCATCAGATACTTACACTTTTACTGCGCATGTTAATAAGCCCAGTTGGCTTGATTGCTCATTGCAAATTGTTTATATGGATTGAACTAACCGTGGATTTCTATATGCTCGCTAAGTTTTGCAATGCGCAGGCTCATACCTTCAATAATTCGGTCTTTAATTTTTTCGCGGATAACATTAGGTAAGCGGGTGAGTACTTCAGGGGTAATGGCAAGTACTATGGTGTCGGTTTTAGCGCGAGCACTGGTACTGCGCTCTCGGTTATTTATAAAGGCACCTTCACCTATAAATTCACCGGGCTCTATAGTGCCAAGTTCTAGTAAATGGTTATGCTTAAATACTAATAATGCGCCGCTAAGTACAATGTACAAACGCTTGTCGTTATCGTATTGCTTAAATAAAAATTGATGCTGACTTACTAAATATAACAGGCCGAACGACTCCAATAAGACTTGGCGCTCGCTGAGCGTAAATTCTTTAAAAAAGTGCAGCCTGTTTATAATTTCCATTTGTTTGAATAATGGAATATGTTCGATTAGCTTCATCAATAACCAAATGTGTTAAAAGCGTTTAATCAGCTAATATTGCGCTCTTTTAATTTTCGGGTCAACGTGTTGCGCCCCCAACCAATTTTTATAGCAGCATCTTGCTTATGACCAGAACAATTAGCCAGGGCTGTTTTTATTAAGCGAGTTTCTAGTTGAGCTTGAATGTCAGGCCAAATATTTTCCTTGCCTTTTTTTAGCTCTTGATTAAGCCATTGTTGGAATGCATCGAGCCAATCACCTTCTTCTTGGGTTGGTGAAGCATCCAGAATCTCCGGCGGTAAGTCTTGCTCGCTTACAAGCTCACCCGGTGCCATTACAGTAAGCCAGCGACACGTATTTTCTAATTGGCGTACATTGCCTGGCCAATTAAATAAACGTAATTGCTCAGTCGCTTTAGGGCTGAGTACTTTGCTTTCTACTTGTAGCTCTTTAGCGCTTTTATGTAAAAAGTGTTGCGATAAGCTTTCTATATCTTCAGTACGCTCTCGAAGAGCGGGTAAACGTAGGCGCACAACATTAAGACGATGAAATAAATCATCCCTAAACTTGCCTTGTTTAACTAAATCTTCAAGGTTTTGGTGCGTAGCTGCAATAATGCGTACGTCCACTTTTATACTTTGATGGCCACCAACGCGATAAAACTCACCATCGGCAAGAACGCGTAATAAACGTGTTTGCACATCAAGTGGCATATCACCAATTTCATCTAAAAATAGTGTACCGCCATTGGCTTGCTCAAAGCGGCCTTTACGTACGCTATCGGCGCCCGTAAACGCGCCTTTTTCGTGGCCAAATAACTCTGACTCAACAAGCTCTTTTGGAATGGCCGCCATGTTAAGTGCAATAAATTGATTTTCTTTACGTGGGCTATGATTGTGCAGGGCGCTGGCGACAAGTTCTTTACCTGTGCCAGATTCACCATTTATTAATACGCTCATGCTTGAGGCCGATAGTTTACCTATCGCTCTAAACACCTCTTGCATAGCGGGTGCTTCACCAATAATGTGGGCACTTTTTGGTGGAGCTTGCTTTCGCTTAGTTTTTTTAGTGGAGTTTGCCCTGCATGCGCTCTCGACTAGCGCCACTGCTTCGTTTAAATCAAACGGCTTAGCTAGGTATTCAAAAGCACCTTTTTGAAATGCATTAACTGCAGAGTCCAAATCAGAGTGGGCTGTCATTATAATAACCGGCAGCCCAGGGTTTTGCTCTGCTATAAGCTCAAGCAACGCCATGCCATCCATACCAGGCATTCGTACGTCCGAAACTAAAACAGTAGGTTGACTAAACTTTAATGCGCTTAATACATCTTGCGCATTAGCAAAGCTTTCTGCGTTAAACCCTGCACGGGTTAGTGCTTTTTCAAGTACAAATCGAATAGAAGCATCATCATCTACAAGCCAAACTGTTTTCATGCAAACTCCAAACATTAATCTGCAAAGGGCAGATAGATATTAAATTCAGTATGTCCAGGCCAGCTATCACATTCTATATAGCCATCATGTTGATCTATCAGCGTTTGCGCTATTGAGAGTCCTAACCCTGAGCCATCTTCTTTATTGGTGATCATAGGGTAGAACAGTGTTTCACGTACACTGGGATCAATACCTGGTCCGTTATCAGATATTTGGATCAACAAGGCTTTTTTAGGTGCTTTACCTGGGCGACGATGCTGATGATTAATGCGGGTTTTTATTGTTATTTCACCGCCATCTACAAGCGCCTGCTGAGCATTTCGAACAATGTTTAATACTACTTGCTGAATTTTGCCTTGGTCAATGTATACATCAGGAATGCTTGGGTCGTAATCCTTAACCAAGCTAATGTTAGAACAATTATCTAACGTACTTAGTCGTGCAACTGATTCAAGTGATTGATGTATATTGCCATACGATTTTTGCGGAAGCTGATTTGGCCCTAAAAGCCTATCTACTAATTCGCGTAATCGGTCAGCTTGCTCAATGATAAGTTCAGCACATTGGTCTCTTTCTTGTTGATCAACCTCATACTGCAATAACTGCGCCGCTCCGCGAATTCCACCTAAAGGATTTTTAATTTCGTGAGCTAAGCCTCTAATTAGATTTCGGGCTGCTTGGTATTGATGCATTTGATTAGACGCTTGGTCGTGCTTAATTTCGTCATCAGTTTGGCGCCACTCAAATAAAATATAAAGTGAGCCATCAAACTTAATTTGTCGTGTACTTACGGCTACTTTTGCATGGCGAGAATCGCTAAAAACCACGTCAGCTCTGTGCTGCTGGCAATCTACACCTTCAACTAATGAGTATTGTTCTATACGCTGCAAATCGATTGAATGGTAATTAAAAAGACTATCGAAAGGCTGATCTAATAGGCGCTTGTTACCAAGGCCAAGCAGTTCGCTAGTACTGGTATTGGCATAGACAACGGTGAAGTTTTTATCAAGCAACATGATAGCGGTTGTTTGATTTTGCCAAATAGCATCGAGTAGCTCAGGGCTAAAGTTTTTATTATTAATCATAGCTGCACCATTTTAGTGCGTTGATATTTACAAGCAAGTTATATAGTAAAATACACTGCTGCACGTTTAGTAATGCCCCAATTTAGTTACTTAGGTTTAGCCCTTTTCGGTGCATAAAAAATATGCAGGGCTCACTTATAGCAATAACTTGGTTTTTACTATTAAAAAGCTTTAATTGTAGTGTGTGCTCACCACGTTCTACATCTCTTATTGCAAAGGTTGAACTGTTACTGGCTGGGCCATGTGCTTTGCCATCAATAAAAAGTTGTATAGTAAAACCAGTTTCAAAGCGTGGTTTTATTCGGCTAGTAACATAAACAGTGCCGGTATTTTCACGAATAGTCTGGTTATGATCAGGTGAGGAAATGGCAATACTAAAGCCCGCTTGTTGAGGCTGGGGTTGCTCGTCAAAAATGTCAGTATTTGTTGCAGGCATATTAAGATCTTGGCTGGTAAGCTTTACCTCTTTCGCACCTTTATGAGGGGTGTCAGAGAACACTAATACGCCATTTTTATCTTTCCAAGCGTATATCTTTGTTTCACCAGCGTAACCATAATTGCTTAATCCTAAAGCAATTAATAGTAATAAAATCTTGTTGTTCACTCTGCAGCCCTGCATTTTTGTCGGTAACTTAACTTTAGTGGAGATTGATTAATTTTACCATTAAAAAAGCCCGCAAAGCGGGCTTGAGAACACACATATTTTATACAGCTAAATTAACAGCTGTAGTACATTTCAAACTCAACTGGGTGAGTTGTCATGTTAAGCTTTTCAACTTCTTTAGATTTAAGTTCGATGTAAGCATCGATTAAGTCATCAGTGAATACACCACCTTGAGTTAAGAATTCACGGTCTGCGCTAAGTGCAGATAGTGCTTCGTCAAGTGATGCTGCAACAGTTGGGATTTCTGCTGCTTCTTCAGCTGGTAAGTCGTATAAATCTTTATCCATAGCATCGCCAGGGTGGATCTTGTTTTTGATACCATCAAGGCCAGCCATAAGCATTGCTGAGAAAGCAAGGTATGGGTTAGCTGTTGGATCTGGGAAGCGTACTTCAATACGACGACCTTTTTCAGATGGAACCACTGGGATACGGATTGATGCAGAACGGTTACGTGCAGAGTATGCAAGCATAACTGGTGCTTCAAAACCTGGTACTAAACGTTTATACGAGTTAGTAGAGGCATTTGCAAAAGCATTAATTGCTTTAGCATGCTTGATGATACCACCAATGTAGTAAAGTGCATCTTCAGAAAGACCGCCGTACTTATCACCAGCAAAAAGGTTTACACCATCTTTAGCAAGTGACTGGTGACAATGCATACCAGAACCATTATCACCAACAACTGGCTTAGGCATAAACGTTGCTGTTTTACCGTATAAGTGAGCCATGTTATGGATAACATATTTCATTTCTTGGATTTCATCCGCTTTTAATACCATTGTATTAAAGCGAGTAGCAATCTCGTTTTGACCTGCTGTTGCAACTTCGTGGTGATGTGCTTCTACTACTTGACCCATTTCTTCTAGAACTAGACACGTAGCTGAACGCCAATCTTGGAAGTCATCAACAGGAGCAACTGGGAAGTAACCGCCTTTAATACCTGGACGGTGACCTGTGTTGCCATCTGCATATTCTTTATCTGAGTTCCAAGCAGCTTGCTTAGAATCAATTTTGTACATAGAACCAGACATATCTGATTTGTATTTAACGTCGTCAAATACGAAAAACTCTGGCTCAGGGCCAAATAAAACTGTATCTGCAATACCTGTAGAGCGCATGTAATCTTCAGCACGCTTAGCAACAGAACGCGGGTCGCGCTCATAACCTTGAAGCGTTGAAGGCTCTACTACGTCACAACGTACGATTAATGTTGATTCTTCAGTGAAAGGGTCTAGTTTGATTGATTCAGCAACTGGCATTAATACCATGTCTGATTCGTTTATGCCTTTCCAGCCTGCAATTGAAGAACCGTCAAACATTTTACCGTCTTCAAAAAAGTCTTCATCAACTTGGTGATGAGGAATAGATACATGTTGTTCTTTACCCTTAGTGTCAGTAAAGCGTAAATCAATGAACTTAACGTCATTTTCTTTAATAAAATCTAAAACCGATTGTGACATGTGTCCTCCAACTATTGGGTTTTGTTATTGCTGCATAATTGCTTTGGGATTTACTAAGCTGATTTTGTGCCATTTTTATAACTAGCTGTTTATAAATTAAAAAAATATCGTTGCATCAAAATGGAATGCACAAACGCACTATGTTGGTGCGTAAATTTTCCTTTTTGGTGCAAAATTTACAGGGCACAATTTGCTGCTAATTTAATCGCTCGGAAATAGCATAACCTAAATGCAAAAGAGTACCAAAAAGATCAGCAAAATAGCCAAAAAGGCTGTTTTTCAAAAAAAATTTGAAATTTAATTCATATAATTGTCATATATAAAACAGATACTTAGTAAAAGTATTGAGAAAGTTTTGAAATTTATATTGGATAAACTTTCATCCATGTCATTAATGAGGGATAATATGCGCCCTTTTAAATCCTATGCTGGGACATCTCGCGAAAGCGTGGATGAGTGCGTAGATCTTGCAGGATCAATGAGAATTTAATTTCTCTGAGTAAATATATGAGCATCGAACAGTTAAGAAATATAGCGATTATCGCGCACGTTGACCATGGTAAAACAACACTGGTTGACAAACTACTTGAGCAATCAGGTACATTAGAAACACGCGGCGGTAACGAAGAGCGCGTGATGGACTCAAACGACATTGAGAAAGAACGTGGTATTACCATTTTGGCTAAAAACACAGCCATTTCTTGGAATGACTACCATATCAATATCGTAGATACCCCGGGACACGCCGATTTCGGTGGTGAAGTTGAACGCGTACTTTCGATGGCTGACTCAGTATTATTACTTGTTGATGCTCAAGAAGGTCCAATGCCGCAAACGCGTTTCGTTACGCAAAAAGCATTCGCGCAAGGCTTAAAGCCAATCGTCGTTATCAATAAAATTGATAAGCCAGGCGCTCGTCCAGATTGGGTTATGGATCAAATCTTTGATTTATTCGACAACCTTGGCGCGACTGACGAACAGTTAGACTTTAAAGTAATCTACGCTTCAGCAATCAACGGTTGGGCAACACTAGATTTAGACGAACCATCAGACAACATGGAACCTATGTTCAAGATGATCGTTGAAGAAGTATCACCACCGGATGCAGATCCTGAAGGTGACTTCCAAATGCAAATTTCTCAACTAGATTACAACTCTTATGTTGGTGTAGTTGGTATTGGTCGTATTAAACGTGGTTCTGTTGCTCCTAACCAACAAGTTACTATTATCAGTGCTGATGGCACTACACGTAATGGTAAAATTGGTGCAGTACAAAGTTACTTAGGTCTTGAGCGTATCGAAACTGATAGAGCTTACGCTGGTAACATCGTAACTGTAACAGGTATTGGTGAGCTTAAGATTTCTGATACAGTTTGTTTCCCAGGAAACGTTGAAGCATTACCACCACTAAGTGTTGATGAGCCAACTGTAACAATGACATTCTCTGTAAATAACTCACCTTTCTGTGGTAAAGAAGGTAAGTTTGTAACGTCACGTAATATCCGTGAGCGTTTAGACAAAGAATTAGTACACAACGTAGCACTTCGCGTTGAAGATACTGCTAGCCCAGATAGCTTCCGTGTTTCTGGTCGTGGTGAATTACACCTAGGTATCTTAATCGAAAACATGCGTCGTGAAGGTTACGAGCTTTCAGTTTCTCGTCCAGAAGTTATCTTACGTACTGTAGATGGCGTTCTAGAAGAACCGTTTGAAACAGTGACTATTGACTGTCAAGAAGAGCATCAAGGTTCTGTTATGGAACAAGTTGGCCTACGTAAAGGTGAACTTACTAACATGACTCCAGATGGCAAAGGCCGTATGCGTTTAGACTTCATGATCCCAAGCCGTGGTTTAATTGGTTTCCAAACTGATTTCATGACGCTTACTTCGGGTTCTGGTCTTATGTACCATACGTTCGATCATTATGGTCCTCATAAAGGTGGCGCTATCGGTGTTCGTAAGAACGGCGTAATGATTGCAAACGCAACTGGTAAAGCACTTACTAACGCATTATTTAACTTACAAGAACGCGGCCGTTTATTCATTGGTCACGGTGTTGAAGTATACGAAGGTATGGTTATCGGTATTCATAACCGTGATAACGACCTTACAGTTAACGCCCTTAAAGGCAAGCAGTTAACTAACGTACGTGCATCTGGTACTGATGAAGCGCAAACGCTTTCTCCGCACCTTAACTACTCACTTGAGCAAGCGCTTGAGTTCATCGATGATGACGAGCTAGTTGAAGTTACTCCACTAAACATTCGTATCCGTAAGAAACACCTTACAGAAAACGAACGTAAACGTGCGGGTCGTGCACCTAAGTCATAATCTATTAATTTAGAATAATGATTTTAAAAGCCGCTGTATTGCAAAATACAGCGGCTTTTTTGTGGATGAAAATAAGAGCTGTTAGCTATAGTCGTCAGTTGAAAGTATTTAGTTCAAAATTATATGACTACTGTTTTGAGATGAAATTTCCATAATATATTTACCTCTAAAAGCGCAGCGCCTCTTAACCTCTTTGTGAATAATTTACTTAAAGATCTTTTGCACAAGGAGAAGGGAATGAGAAGAGAAAGAGAGAGCTGAAACAGCCGATAATGCAAAGTATCTGTGTTTGTTGGCGGGGTATTTTTTCGTTGGGTCTCGCTTCGATCAACCCAACATAAGTGTTCAATTATTTTATTGGTAGCTACTTACTTTTTAGGGAGTAGGGTTATTTTGCCAAATACGTCGGCATCTATAAAACCACGATTTCTGTCGCCATTTACCGGTTGTACTTCATGTGAGCCCATAAAGTGCTCGCGCACGTCACTGCCATCGTTATCGCAATACGCTAACATAAACCCGATTATTTGCTTTTCGCTAAGTGTAAGTGGCGTGTTTTTAGCCCCTTCTTTATAATCATTAGGGTAGAGTTTTATTGCTACTTCCCAGGTAATGTTAAAGGGCGCGGTGGTGTTGCGCTTCCAGTTACTGACTAGGTGGTCGGTGTACAAATGGGCTTTTTTATCAGGTCCGTAATCGGCAGCTTGGTTATCAAGGCCAATATGGTACGCCAAAGCGGTGTGATTAAATTGATGATTACCGCCCGATGCATCGCTATCAATAAATACTTCAAGCGCATCGTCATCCCAATATTTATAGGTTGGATCAGCGTGTGTATCTATTAAAACGTCATCCACAATATCGGCTTGTAGGTATAAATAGTTTTGATCCCACAATAAGCGATAACGCCCTTTAAAGTCGGCATCGTTTGATGGCAGTGTGCCATCCATTAGATAAGGCATGTCGTGCCAAGCGGCTTTATCCCATGCGCTTTCTGATACGCCATCAATAGTAATTGGAGTTGATGTATGTTCAACATCAATAGCCATTGCTGGCGTGCTTAATAAAAAGCTTAAGGCGAGTGCTAATTTCTTCATTAATCTCTCAATTTTATTGTCGATTTGTCTTAATGTAATAACAATCTTAAAACAGCTAAGTAAATAGTTACAGTGAAATACTTTCGCCTTCGTTTAAAATATACAGCGGTACTTTTGAATCCATTTTATTGTACATATGCAATAAGCGAAGTAAGGCTGAATGACTGCTGTGGTCGCCCATTTTCCAACTTGAGTTACCGTATCCCCACGGTATCATTACTTTACAATTAAGCTCTTGTGCTGCGTTGAGCGCGTCTTCAGGTGTGGTGTGCACGTAACGGTACCAGTTAGGATCGTCTTTACTGTAGTAAGAAGCGATTGGCATTAAGCAAATATCGATATCGCCGTATTTTTGCTGTATGTCTTTAAAATGTTTTGAGTAGCCTGTATCGCCTGCAAAAAATAAAGTGCTACCGTTTTGTTCAAGTAACCAGCCATTCCATAGGTCTTTATCGTGATCTTCGTAAATAAAGGGCACTAATACGCGAGCGCTAAAATGATGAGCTGGCACGGCGTTAATAACTAAGTCGTCAATGTTGGTTGTTGAGTACCACGGCATTTCGGTAATATTAAAACCGCCGGCAGGGAAGTTATCGGCCATCCCGAGTGGTGTTAAATAGCGAGGTTTATTGCCAATACTTTGTATGTCGGCTTTATTAAAATGATCGTAATGAATATGCGAATACATTACCGCATCAATATTTTCGAGTTCTTGCTCACTAGGCCAAGCGCCTGCTTTACGATAAATACCACCGCCGAGTTTAAAGCCAAGTGCGACTGGAGAATCAAACTGATTTTTTACCGGATCAAACAGCACACATTGACCATTTGGAGTGTTAATAACAAAACTAGCGTGACCAAGCCAGCGTACGGTATAGCCAGTGCTAAGTTGTGGTTTAGTTTGCAGACCTTGGTACTGGCAGTTTTCGCTGCCGGTTTTGCATAGTAAGTCTGGGTGAGCTGGGTAGCAGTTTTCAGTACAGGTAGTGGGATATGTTTTTTCACCTGTGTATAAATTTTTATAACGGCCGTTCTTATCATTAATAACAACAACTGAGTCAGAGCTGGTAATACGATTAATATTATTAGGTGCACCGCAGGCCGTTAATATACATAAGAGCATTGCTGCGATTAAAAAGCGTTTCATTGTAAATCCCTTTTAGTATTCCCTTTAACATAAAAAAGCCTGCAATTAAGCAGGCTTGTTAAAGTAACAAATGATTAGCCAGCGCTATTCATTTGCTCAATAAATTTATTTGAATCGGCAATCGATTTGTTCATGTCGTTCATCAACAATTGAATATCGCGCTTAAGGTTAGTGAATTCACCTTTAATAGCCGATACCGCTTGTGCATTTAAGTTATGCTTTAAGTATAAAACGTTATCATGAAGCGAGGTTAATACTGGCTCCATTTTACTCTCTGCGCTGCGCATTGAGCGTAATAGCTGATCAAATTGACGCTTAGTCGCGGTTAGCTTTTTGCTGCTTTCACGCTTAAGTGACGCGCTTTTGTATTGCTCTAGCTCATCGCCCCACTCATCAAACAGGGCTTCTGCTACGTCTTCTACTTTATTGATGTTAGTTGACACTTCGTTAGCGGCATTTAAGCTCGACTCGTAATCGTCGTTTAACTGATTATAAGTGTCTTGTAGTTCGCCACCATTAAAATCGATTAGAGTCGTTAAGCGCTCTAGTGCCGATTTAAATTCTTCTTGTGACTCTTGCTGAGAGTCTTTGGTTTCTTCTACGCGGTCAATAAGAATATCGCGTTTGTGAACACCCACTTTTTCCATCGCAGAATAATAAGCTGATTGGCAGCCAGTTAAAGTAAGTGTTACTACAAGCATTGAAACACTGAGTAATGTTTGTTTTTTCATTTGAATTCCTGTTTACGAGCGTTAGTGCTGTAAATTATGGCGCTGATTGTTATTATAATCAAAACTAAATAAGCACAAGTCAATTGTATGAATGATAAGCTCTCACATTACAAACAGCAAGTTAAGTCCTTTATACGCCAGCAGCCTGGTTGGTGGATGCAGTATTTTAATCGGTGTATAGACGATCAAATAACGGTTAATGCAGGTTACCTTGCTTACGTAACCCTTCTTTCGTTAGTGCCATTAATTGCGGTGGGTGTTGCTATATTTTCAGCTTTTCCGGGCTTTGAATCTACTCGCATGGAAATTGAGAGCTTTTTGTTTACCAACTTTGTCCCTACCTCTACCGATGTTATTAGAGAGCACATTAGCTCCTTTGCCGGTAACGCTAATCAAATGACGGCGGTAGGTATTGGCTTTTTAGCTGCAATAGCCTTGCTGTTAATACGTAATGTAGATGCCACACTAAATCGAATTTGGCGAATTAAGAAAAAACGCCCGATGATGATCTCATTTGCTGTGTATTGGATGGTTTTGAGCTTAGGGCCTGTATTACTCGGAGCGAGTATTGGGGTTACCTCTTATATTGTATCTTTGGTATCGTTTGCTGATCAGGGTATTCCTGGGTTTAGCGGGTTTTTGTTAAAGTTATTGCCGTATGGGATTTCGATGGTGGGCTTTATTATGCTCTACACCTTAGTGCCTAATACGCGTGTATCTTTCAGAGCAGCAATACCTGGCGCTTTTTTTGCGGCACTTTTATTTGAGCTGACTAAAAAAGGGTTTGCACTTTATATTAGCCATTTTCCTTCGTACGAAGTTATTTACGGGGCAGTAGCAACCATTCCTATTTTGTTTGTATGGGTGTATTTATCGTGGGTAGTTGTTTTGCTTGGCGCTGAATTTACAGCATGTATTAGCCCAAATGATATTCCAGAAACACCAGAACTTGAACTAGAAGATGATGAACCAGCAGTAAAGGACACAGTTTAAATGCAAGGTTTAATACAACGCGTAAAGCATGCCAAAGTAGAAATTAACAACCACGTGGTAGGCGAAATTAGCCAAGGTATATTGTTGTTGCTGGGCGTTGAAAAGCACGACGATACGCAAACGGCCGATAAGCTTTTACACAAGGTAAGTAATTATCGTATTTTTACTGACGAAAACGACAAAATGAACTTAAGCCTTAAAGATATTAAAGGTGAGTTACTGGTGGTTTCGCAATTTACGCTAGCGGCTGATACTAAAAAGGGTATGCGCCCTAGCTTTTCATCTGCGGCAACGCCAAGCCAAGCTAATGAGCTTTACGAGTACTTTGTTGCTCAAGCTAAAGAGTTGGGACTTACAATAGCCACCGGTGAGTTTGGTGCCGATATGCAAGTAAGCTTGTGTAACGATGGGCCCGTGACGTTTAACTTATCTGTTTAAACTTTTTGGTTACCACGACAATATGATTTACATAGCCCGTAATTTTCTGCGGGCTAATGTTACAACCAAATACATCGAGTAATAGCTGTTGAAGTTGTTTTAATTGCGACTCATGCTGCGATAAAAAGTTAATAAATAGCACACCGTTGTTATTTAAAGCCGAGTAAATTTTTTTATAAAATGCCTCTTCAAATAAAAATCGAGGTGCATCTATTTGGCTAAACAAATCTAAAATAATCCAATCAATATTTTGCGCACTTTTTAAAATCTGTTGCGCATCGGCGCACAGCAATTGCTCATTCTTATTTGACGAAAAAAATTGGGTATAGCAATCAATAATATCGGCGTTTTTTTCAACCGATGTTATTTGTGCTTTAGGGTATTTGTGTTGTAAATAATTACGAATTGCTCCGCCGCCGAGGCCGAGTTCTAACACTCTTTGTGGCGGCTTAAGCGCCTGCCAATGCTTACCTAGGCATAATAAGTGTGGAAAAAGTAATAAATCCGGGTTATTTAAATCAATAACAGATTGAAGAGTGTCGTTAATCAGTAACCAGCGTAACTGCTCGTGCTCACGTACTTGAATGTGATCGCCACTGCATTTATGCCAATAGATTAACTGACCAATGCTGTGGCTATTTTCAATAAATTGATCGCCCAGCAAACCCGTCAGTGAATTTATATAATTGATTTTTTCCATCATATTCTCAGCATAAACTAGCAACGTTAAAGCGCAATGGCCTTTGCCATTATTTTTTACGTTATTTTACAGCCATCACCAAAGTCGTATTTGCAGTTTTTTTAAGATGGAGTATGGTATTTGCCATAAATAATACCAACGGACTTAATTATTTAAGCTTTTTAGTTTGGTAGGTAATCAATACTATTAGTATAGCGCCGTAGCCTTTTTTGACTTTTATTTACGGCTTATATAACAACAGGAGTATGTATGTTTCAGGTAAGCACCCCACAAAGTAGCGAAGATTGGCAAGCGTATTACCAATTACGTTGGCAGGTATTACGCGCGCCTTGGGGCGAGCCACGTGGCTCTGAACAAGACGATATGGAACAAGACTCTGAGCACCGCTTTATAAAAAATAAAGAAGGCGAAGTGCTAGGTGTAGCACGTTTGCACTTTAACAATCATGAGCAAGCACAAGTGCGCTATATGGCGGTTGCAGAGGGTAATCGTAACCAGCATATTGGTAGTCGCTTACTGCACGAGCTTGAAAAAATTGCATGGGTTCAAAACGCAGGTGAGCTTGTATTGTTTGCACGCGAACGAGCGCTTGAATTTTATAAACGCCACGGTTACGAATTAAAAGAAAAAGCGCACTTAGCTTATGGCGATGTACAACACTTTAAAATGGTAAAGCAAAAACCGTCTGAGCCAGGTTGGTTTCGTCACCCTAATTGGACGCAAGTACTACAAAATACGTGGCGTGAGTCTATTCCAATTAGTGACGCGATGGGGATTAAGGTAGAAAGCTATACCGATTGGCAATTTACAACCAGCGCCGACCTAGACGCTAACTTAAACCTACATAACACTATGTTTGCAGGTTCTATTTATAGCTTGGCCACGCTAACAGGTTGGGGCGCTACGTACTTAGCACTTAAAGAAGCTGGGCTTGAAGGTAATATTGTATTAGCCGATGCTAACATTAAGTACTTAAAACCGCTTACTACCGACCCACGTGGTTGTGTTGATATACAAACCTGTAAGGGCAAGTTAAGCGATTTAGAATCCGACGGTAAAGCAAGTTACGTAGTGCCAGTAACTATTTACGATGGTGATAACGTGGTTGCAGAATTTGAAGGGCAGTTTGTAGTAAAAAAATAACTGTTTAGCTGTTCAAAACACAAAAAAGCCAAGCAATGCTTGGCTTTTTTGTGCGTAAAACTTAGGGAAGTATTACAGCAGATCGGTTAATAATATACCGACACCAATACGTTCTACATCCGCATTGTAATCAATTAAGCTTTCGCCATAACCGTTAAAGTATTGTGCATAACCACGAACGCGACCCCATAAAGGAAACGACCAGTCGAGTTGAATTGCACCACGATTATCTGAATTTAAATTGTTACGCGTCATAAAGCTAAATTCATGGTCATGAAAACGATACGCGCCGCTAAATTCGAAGTAACCCATGTATTTGTATATGTCTGGGTTGTCGTCGCCATTGGCTTCTAAAATATCTTCTTTTTCGTCCTCAGCTATTCGGTACCAAGGTTTAAAGCTAAAAACAAAGCCTCTGTTTTCCCAAATGAAGTCTGCGTAAATACGGTTCCACGAACGTGAGTTTGGTTGGCTTCGACCATTTGATTGATGCGAAATACCTAATGCGATTGCCATTTCGTCGCCCCATAATACGTTTTCTGGGTCGAGGTAATTTATCCAAAATATTTCTGGTTCGTAGTTGGTCTCACGAAATGGAGACGAAATTTCTGAGTTATAAATTTGCCAATATGATTGCAGTGTAAAGCCAAAAAATATGGCTTGGTCTTTATCCGAAAAATCATCGTAAAGAGGCACTTTTATCGATAGCTGATATTTGGCTTCTAGATTGTCGAGCGGTTCGCCGTCGTTATCATCTGTTAGTTCATCAAAACCATCAAAAGGGCGATCGTTTGGGTGTGATAAGTACGAAAGCGGTAAAATATAGTTACGCTTATGTGGCGTAATTACATTTCTATTTTTTTTACCTACTTCTTCACGGGCCTGGCGTTTATCAAGCGCGGTAAGTTGTTTATTTTCTTCAAGAGCTGAACACTTTTTACGAAGATCGTCTAATGTCTGTTTACCATCTCCGCCAATTACCTCATTTAAAATACACTGTTTTACAAGCTCGATGTCGTTATCTTGCTCGTTTGTAGCAACTTCTTCTTGTGCGAAGGTAGCGGTACTAATTAAAGCAGAAAGAGTTATCCAGTGGCGCCAGCTCATTGTAATTCCTTGTGAGTTTGGGTTGTTGTATGCGTTAATTTAATTATAACGTCTTTTTACATATGTAACGGTGAACTTTTACTGAATTTGCATTTATAACAAGGTCTATACGCATATAAAGTAAATATAGATCAAAAGAAAAGCGGCCTAAGCCGCTTTTCTAATGCAAATTAACTATTTTAGTTAATTTATACCAACTTTATTAAAAACATGATTATTCTAGCGTATTAAATAGCTCACTAACTACGTTAAAAATTATTTATATAGAACAACTATGTACCATAATTTTAGCCTTGTTATTAAGCTATTTCCTTATCGCTATAATAGATCACTAATTTAATGCAGTTGGTATTACTCTCACGCAATGAGAAGGGTGAGCTAAAGCTCAAATATGTTAGTAAAAAACTTATAAAGCTCGGTACCTTGATTAACACTCGCTGAGGCAAAGTGCAAAATAGCAATTGCATCGCAATCAAGAGTAAGTGTTTGCAATGGTTGCTCACTTAAGTAGCGCTCCATGCGTAAAATATTGGCAATAGGCTCACCAGCTTTAATGTGCCCGCCAAGTGGGGCTAAGTATTCAACCATGCCGCCAATAGGGGCGTAATAGGCAAAGTAGTCATCTAAATTACATGCATAACGGGTCATATTAGCTGGCGTATGCGGTGCGTTTTGTAATACGCCTTTGTGATTTAAGTAACTTAAAATGCTGTTTGCATCGTTTAATGCTTCTTTTAAGTCTATTTTTTCTTGGCTGCCTAGCTCTACAGTAAATGCTTCTACAGGTATTGATAATTCGCGACCTTGTCCGCTAAGCGCATCACTTAAATGCCACCATGGGCAAAAGTTAGCTTCATCCATAGCGCCGTCAAAATCACTAGGAATAAGCAGTACATGTTCAATATTAAAGTAACGTGCGCTGTCGGTTGAATAGGTTGGGCAGTACAGATGCTTGCTTGAAATAGGGCCTGTGTGTAAATCGAGTACTATATCAGCCTGATGAGCGAGCTTTTGTAAGTTAAGCGCAATGCGTTTACCCGTATTGAGTAAATAAGCAGGGCCGTTAAGTTTGCTGTCTACTTCGTCAATAAGTGCCTGTTTGAAGTTACTTTTTAATGTAGCGTCGTCATACTGAGTATGATTTTGTGCAAACTGTGCCACTAAATTTTTATTGTAGTGATACATGCGATTCCAATTAGTGCCCGTAATCGGATCGAACCTGCCAAGGGTAAACTCGCCAGATTTTTGATTACAACCAATCGGATTGGCATAAGGTACAAGGGTAATATCGCCACTAAGGTTAAGGTGTTTTAATTGCTCAAGCAGCTGAAAAATAACTGCGTTACCTTGCACTTCAGCGCCATGCATATTGGCCTGAATGTAAACACTTGGCCCTGTGCCATTGCCTTTTAAACGATACACAGGAATTGTAAGCGGTAAGCCGTTTGCAACTTCCCCTACTACAATGTTCTCTTGGCTAATGTGTGTTGTATTACTCATACTTGTTACCTTAAATAATGGCTGGCATTTTCGGCTTGGCGAACACAGGTAAGTGTACCGTTTTGCAAGGTGTACTCAGCAGCTAGCTCATGGCATAAAAAATACGGCATACTTTCGGTAAAGCCGTAAGCACCGCATTGGCTAAACACTAGCCAGTCGTGCTCATTTAAATCGCTTGGTAAGTTATGTTCACCCAAGCAATCAAGCGCTGTACAAAGTGGGCCGTATAAAGTGACCGCTTGAGTTTTAGCACTGGATTCACGCAGTAATGCAGCAGGAAAGTCTTGGCTGGTAACAGCAGGGCGTAATAAGTGATTTATACCGCCGCTTAAAATTACTTGTTCTTGATTGTAGTTTTGTTTGCGCTCTACTACTGGGTTTGCGTAATGACCGCATTCGCCAACGGCATAGCGACCAAGTTCCATCCATAATTCTTCTACGCCAGCATCATTTTTAATTTTAGCGAGCGCAGCAATTAAGTCATCCCAATCAAGTGTTGCTTCATTTTGTGTATAAGGGATACCTAAGCCGCCGCCTAAATCGAGAATTTTAAGGCTAATATTTAAATCGCTGGCAAGTTGGCTAAGTGGTGCAATCATTTGTGACCACAATTCGCTTAGTTTTTGCGTGCTAAGCATGTTGCCCCACTGAAAAATATGCAGGCCGTCAAACTTAAGTGCAGGGTACTCGGCTACATTGAGTGCTTGCCACTCATTACAACCCAAACCAAACGGCGTAAGGCTATCGCCGCCCAGTGGGTTTTTTTCACCTTCAGGCCAGCGTAATTGTACACGCAGTAGTACTTGGAGTTGCGTATTTTGCAGTTGCGCTTGTTGGTTTAACCAACGTACTTGATTGAGGCTTTCTGCAACAAATATGCGCACGCCGCGCTCAATAAAGTGTTTAATTTGTTTAGGGCTTTTTGCAGGCCCTGTGTTGAGCACGCGCTGTGAGCTAATACCTTGTGCGAGTACTTGCTCAAGCTCACCTTTACTTGCTACGTCAAAATTAAAGCCAGCACTGTCTAAGCTTTGAATAATTTTAGACAGTGGATTTGCTTTTACCGCGTACCACAGTTTTACATCAGTTTGCGCAACTAAACGCGCAAGATGCGTGTTTAGTTGATCTAGGTCGTAAACAAAAAAAGGAGTATCAAGTTGTTGTGTAATAGTATTTACAGCGGTTTTGATAGGCGTGCTCAAAAAGCTCATTATCGTAAAACCTCTTCAAGCAATAACGATGCATCGCTTTTCTCGTCGCGGTATTTAACTATTAACGCACACGACATGCTTAGGCCTTGCTCGCGCGCCCACTGGTTAGACGCTGGGCGAGAGCCAGGTATTACAATGGCGTATTCTGGAATTGGCTCGTCTTTATCTAGTTGGCGCTCGTTTACGCAGTCGTATACCGGAATAGTTGCTGATAAACGCACACCAGGGGCAAGTACTGCGCCTTTTTTAATGACTACGCCTTCAACAATAATACAGCCTGCACCAATAAATGCATCATCTTCAACCACTACTGGGCTGGCACCAATTGGCTCAAGTACACCACCAAGCTGAACTGCAGCACTTAAATGTACGTTTTTACCTACTTGTGCACAAGAACCCACCAATGCGTGGCTATCTACCATTGTGCCTTCGTCGATATATGCACCAATGTTTACATACGCTGGTGGCATAATAATCGTACCTTTAGCAACATAAGCACCACGGCGAACACTTGAGCCACCTGGTACCATACGAACGCCATCATCAGTACTAAATTCTTGTGGAGCTAAGTTATGTTTATCAACAAAACCACCTGCAAACTCAGTATTAGTGCCATTTTTGAAGGCATCCAAAATGCCTTGCTTTACTTCTACGTTAGCCTGCCATTGGCCGCTTTCGTTTTGCGATGCTGCGCGTACTGCGCCCGATTCTAAATTATTTAATAGTTCTAACCAGCTCATTATAAAAACCTGTATTTAATGCCAAGATAAAATGGTGTTGTTTGCAGTTGTGATGCAATCGGTTTGAGTTAACTCAAGGTGTGTTAAAGGTGGACGAAGTTGCGGGCTGCTTAAGCGGCCTTGCAAATGCATCAGTACCTTTACGGGAATAGGGTTTGCGACAGCAAATAGGCTATTAATAGCGCTTGACCACTGGGCAAATAAATTAGGGTGTTGACCACTTAAACTGCGCTTAACAAACTCGTGAGTTTGTTCAGGCCATGCGTTTGCAGCTACCGACACCAAACCTTTTGCGCCAGCTTGAGCAAAATAAGGCATTAGCGCATCGTCGCCACTAAAAATAGCTAAATTAGGCGCCGCTTGGCGGTAAGCTTCAAACTGAGCAATACTGCCGCTCGCTTCTTTTAACGCCCATAAATTTTTATTTTTTTGTAAGTTTTGAATTGTTGCCACTGGGATGCTAACAGCGCTTCGACCCGGTACGTTATAAAGCATACATGGGTGAGCGCTTGCATTTAGTAGGCTTTCAAACCAATGAGTTTGACCTATAGCACCAGGCTTTGCATAAAGCGGTGAGCCAAGTAAAAAGCTATGAATTGGTAGTGTATTACAGTAGTTAACCCACTCAATTTGTTGCTTTAAGTTACTACCGCCCACAGCAACCATGAGTGGTACTGTTGGTTTTAGCTGGCATACGTGTTCAACAATGGCTTTTTGCTCTTTTAGCGTTAGCGCTAAACCTTCGCCCGTACTGCCAAGTAGCAAAATACCGTTATGTGCCGCTTCTTGATCGCTAACCAGCTTAGTTAACGTGTTGTAGTCAACATCGCCGTGTTGATCAAATGGCGTAACGAGCGCGGTCCACAGTGAGTAGTCGTTTAAATTGAAGTTGTTGATCATCTCTCACGAACTTATAATTTGTACCAATTTTATTAAAAACGTGATCATTTTAGCGATAACTAATTTAATGCAATTGGTATTATTCGAAGAGTTAAAAAGCTTTATGGAAGGAGCCGCATTAACGTCGTTCGAACTAATAATTCGAAGAGCGAATGGGCTTAAAATAATAGGGCGCACGGCCTTAATATTTAAGACCAGAAGCTCTCCACCAAACTAACAAGCTGCTTTTTATAAACAGCTATTGGTGACAGTCGCTAGGGTTCAACCTAGTCGCCCGAAATAAACACCTCGCAAAAGTGGTTACTTCTCGGCGTTAATTCCCCTCACGTATGCTTACTGGAGTTTGCGCTCCTAACATACGCTACCTGAATAACGCACCTCTTCTAGCCCTTTGCACCTGTTTATAGAGTAAAACTTACAAACCTGTGCAATTTAAATAGGGTAATTACGGCGATTAAAGCATTTTAGCCGTCTAGGTGTCAAGCGACTAAATACAGATTAATTCATCGAAAAGAGGGGTGGTTACGTATTAGGTGCTTTTCTCGTACACTAGCAATATAAGTAGTGAGGTATTTAATTAGTATGGAAAAATTTAGCGATATTTATAAGCGAGCGGTAGAGCGAAAAGGCTCTGAAAAAATGCTTAAGTTATTACTTGCAAAACCGCTATCTAAAAAACAACTAAGCACGTTAAGTGACGACGATTGGCTTGAAGAATTTACTCGAAAAGTATTTCAAAGCGGCTTTTATTGGTCAGTCATAAATAATAAGTGGGCAGGCTTTAGAGAGGTTTTTTGGGATTTTAGCGTTGATAAGTTATTGATGATGCCACCTGATATGCTGGAACAAAAAGCTACGGATGAGCGAATTGTTCGTAACTATAAAAAAGTAAAAACAATTACCGAAAATGCTTACATGATCCACGAAATAGCAGGAGAACATGGCAGTTTTAGCCAGTTTATCGCTAATTGGCCAACAGACGATATTATTGGCTTGTGGGCGTATTTAAAAAAACATGGTTCGCGTTTAGGCGGAAATACAGGGCCTTATGCGCTGCGAGCACTTGGTAAAGATACATTTTTACTATCACGCGATGTAGAGAATTATTTGCGTGCCCATAAAATTATAGACGGCGGTTTACAAACTAAAAAGTCACTAAATGCAGCCCAAGCTTTTTTTAACGAAATGCAAAAGCAAAGCGGCTTAAGTATGCAAGAGTTAAGCTTAATTGTGGCTTATGGCGTAGGTGACAACCGTGTTGGTATAAGTCAGCAATAATAGGAATTACCATGAAATTAGTGCCAAGATACACAGATATTGCGGAAAACTTCGCAATAGAAGATTTCCCTGCAAGTGTCGCCTCTCCTCAGCTATTACTGTGGAATGAGAGCTTAGCAATACAATTTAATATTAACGTTGCGGCTGATTTGCGTGCCAGCACTTTTAGCGGTAACGAAAAACAGGCGATTCCTGCAGTAGCACTTGGTTACTCTGGGCACCAATTTGGACATTTTTCACCACGCTTAGGCGATGGACGAGCGCACTTACTGGGCGCTATTAGTGATGATGAAAACCAGTTATGGGATATTCAATTAAAAGGCTCTGGTGCTACTCCTTACTCAAGAGGTGGGGATGGACGTTGCGCACTTGGCCCTGCTATTCGTGAATACGTAATGAGCGAAGCAATGCATGCACTGGGAGTTAAAACCACACGCTGCTTAGCGGTTGTTGGTAGTGGTGAAACGGTTTATCGTAATCCGCCGCAAGCAGGGGCTATCGTTACGCGTGTAGCAACGAGTCATATTCGTGTTGGCTCGTTTCAATATTTAGCGACGCAAGGCGATCTTGAAGGGCTTAAAAATTTAGCCGATTTAGCTATAGAGCGACACTACCCAGAAATAACCGATACAGGTTCGCAGCGATACTTAGCATTTTTAGGCGCTGTGATTAAAAACCAAGTTAAGCTAGTTGTGAGCTGGATGCGTGTTGGCTTTATTCACGGAGTAATGAATACAGATAATACGCTAGTTAGCGGAGAGACTATTGATTACGGCCCGTGTGCCATGATGAATAGCTTTGATTTTGATACCGTATTTAGCTCTATAGACAAACAAGGCCGCTATGCATTCGGTAATCAACCTAATATAGCTAACTGGAACTGCGCACGCTTAGCTGAGAGCTTAATACCACTCATTAGCGATGATGACGAGCAAGCGGTTTCATTAATGACGCCATTTATTAATAGTTTTGCTGAGCAGTTTAATACTGAGTTTACGGCTATGTGGGCACAAAAACTGGGTTTAAATGAATCTAGCGATAGTAGTGGCGAGTTAATAGCAGAGTTGTTAACGCTATTAAAAGATAATCAGCTCGACTACACCAATACCTTTGATGCGCTTACTGAATCCTTAAAAGGAGAAAAAAGCGTACCTGAGTCGCTAATTGAATGGAGAGCTAGGTGGGTAAGTTTAACTGACGATAATAGTTATGAAGTAATGAGATCTGCAAATCCTCGTGTTATACCGCGAAATCATGTGATCGAAGAAATAATTGCACAATATAACGCTACAGGATCTAGCGAGTTACTACAGCGCTTTATAAAAATAGCCGGTAATCCATACTCTTACGGTGAAAAGTTATCAGAATTTTGCTCTCCACCGACGAATGATAATGACTACCAGACTTTTTGTGGTACTTAATACTTAACTTTAAATATAACCGCATGATTAAAAAGAGTCATTTTTTAATCAAACATGCGCATATACCTAGGGGAATGCTAATTCTGGTGGTATTATGCGCACAATTAAAACCAAGCAATATTTCTTTGCATTTATAAGTGCATTCAATTTAATTGCTCTTACATTCCTTGCTAAGTACTAATTTACAAAAAACTACTATATTTATTTTTCAATAAAGTTTTAATTTCGCCTATAGTAAGTGGATGTGTGTTGCGACAAGGCATAGAAAAAAGTAATAAACTTTATTTTTCGTTAAGTATTGATTAACAAAGGCTCAGTTAGTCTATATAAAACTGATTGAGCTAGTATCGATTAGCTACAATTTACAATTGTTCAAATGGGAAGAAAACAATGAAATTAAAATCACTTACAATTGCAATCGCGTTGGCTGCAACTAGCGCATCTACATTCGCTGCTGATAAAGAAGAAGGTTTCTACATTGGCGCATTTGGCGACTACTATGACGCATCTTGGAAAAACATGCGTGACCAAGCTGGTCTTGACGTAAACGAATCAACTGGCTGGGGTGTTGAAGCTGGTTACCGTTTCAGTGATTACTGGAGCGCACGTCTTGAATATGCAGACATGGATTTTAATGCTTTTGATAAAGTTGCTGGCAACCGTAACAATATTGATGGCGAGCGTTACGGTATTGATGCTCTTTACCATTTAGACGGCGGTCCTTTCTATGGCCTTTTCGGTATTAAAGAAATTGACGTAGTTGATGACAACACATTCTTAAATGCAGGTGTTGGTTACCAACATTTCATTACAGATGGCTTGTTTGTAAATGCTGAAACAGCTGTATACCAAGGTCTTGACCGTGGTTACACAGATGTTGGTGCTAAAATTGGTATTAACTACTTGTTTGGCCAAAACTCTGCTCCTGTAGAGCCAGTAAAACCAGCTCCAGAGCCTAAAGTAGTTGAAGTAGCTGTAGCTCCTGTAGACAGCGACAACGATAACATTCTTGACGCAGATGATAAGTGTCCTAACACACCTATGACTGATGCTGTAGATGGTACTGGTTGTACTTTATATGAAGATAAAGAAGTAACAGTAAGCTTATTAGTGACTTTCCCTAACAATGCTTCTGCAGTATCTACTCAATACTTAAATGATATTGAAAAAGTATCTGCATTCTTAAAAGAGTACCCAGATACAACAGTACTATTAGAAGGTCACACTTCTGCTGTAGGTAAAGCAACTTACAACAAATGGTTATCTAAAAAACGTGCTGATGCTGTAGCTAAGCAACTTGTTGCTGATGGTATTGCTGAAGACCGTATTACTACAGTAGGTTTAGGTGAAGAGCGTCTTAAAAATGATGCAAACACTAAAGCTGCAAACGCAGAAAACCGTCGTGTAGAAGCGCATATCAAAACTATCAAAAACGTTAAAGTTTTACGTTAATTAAATAGTTTGTAATAAAGACCCAGCCAAGTGCTGGGTTTTTTTATGCCTGTAATAAATTAATATTAGTTAATGGTAATGATTCTTACTTAATAAGTATTCATGAAAATAGTTTTTACCACAACCACTATTCATAGTATTTATAATCGGTATAATCAGTTGCGCAACTGGATGGATTTTCATCTATCCATAAAAGCTTTATAATTACGCGTTAGAATACTATAAGTATTGGGTAACTTATTTGCGCCCAAAGCGCTACCGGATACTTTCACGTCACCAAGAGGGCAATATTGTGCTACAAGAATATCGTAAACACGTAGAAGAACGTGCCGCGTTAGGTATCGTACCAGCGCCATTAGATGCTCAGCAAACTGCTGATCTTATTGAATTAATAAAAAACCCACCTGCAGGTGAAGAAGAATTCATTTTAGATTTGTTCATTCAGCGTATACCAGCTGGTGTTGATGATGCTGCTTATATTAAAGCGGGATTTTTAGCAGCTGTAGCTAAAGGTGAAGCTAATTCTCCACTTGTTTCTAAAGAAAAAGCGGCAGAATTATTAGGTACAATGCTGGGCGGTTACAATATCGCGCCAATGATTGACCTACTTGATGACGAAACACTTGCACCAATCGTAGTTAAAGGCCTTTCAAATACATTACTTATGTTTGATGCGTTCTACGATGTTGAAGAAAAAGCAAAAGCGGGTAATACATTCGCTAAGCAAATTATTGAGTCTTGGGCAAATGCAGAATGGTTTACTAATAAACCAGCTGTTGCTGAAAAGATCTCAGTTACTGTATTTAAAGTAACTGGCGAGACAAATACTGATGACTTATCACCAGCACCAGATGCATGGTCTCGTCCAGATATCCCACTTCATGCTTTAGCAATGCTAAAAATTGAACGTGACGGAATTACACCAGACAAGCCAGGCGAAGTAGGTCCAATCTCTCAGCTTGAAGAATTAAAAACTAAAGGCTTACCACTTGCATATGTAGGTGATGTTGTTGGTACTGGTTCTTCTCGTAAGTCTGCAACTAACTCTGTACTTTGGTTCATGGGCGATGATATCCCATTCGTACCAAACAAGCGTGTTGGCGGTGTATGTCTAGGTAATAAAATTGCTCCAATCTTCTTTAATACAATGGAAGATTCAGGTGCATTACCAATCGAATTAAATGTTGATGAGCTTAACATGGGTGAGCAAATTGATATTTACCCGTACGAAGGTGTTGTTAAGAGCCACGGTACTGACAAAGTAATCTCAACTTTTGAACTTAAATCTGATGTAATTTTAGATGAAGTTCGTGCTGGTGGTCGTATACCACTTATCATTGGTCGTGGTTTAACTGATAAAGCACGTACATCACTTGGCCTAGGTCCAACTGATGTGTTTAAAGTACCAACAGTGACAGAAGTGTCTGAAAAAGGCTTCACACTAGCGCAAAAAATGGTTGGTAAAGCGTGTAACGTTCCAGGTATTCGCCCAGGCCAATACTGTGAACCTAAAATGACAACTGTTGGCTCGCAAGATACAACAGGTCCTATGACACGTGACGAACTTAAAGACTTAGCATGTTTAGGTTTTTCTGCAGATTTAACAATGCAGTCTTTCTGTCATACGTCGGCTTACCCTAAACCAATCGATGTAAACACTCACCATACGCTTCCTGATTTCATCATGAACCGTGGCGGTGTGTCACTTCGCCCAGGTGATGGTGTAATTCACTCATGGTTAAACCGTATGTTATTACCAGATACTGTAGGTACTGGTGGTGATTCACATACACGTTTCCCATTAGGTATTTCATTCCCAGCAGGTTCGGGTGCAGTAGCATTCGCAGCAGCTACAGGTGTTATGCCTCTTGATATGCCTGAGTCAATTTTGGTTCGCTTTAAAGGTGAAATGCAACCAGGTATCACTTTACGTGACCTTGTACATGCAATCCCTTACTTCGGTATTAAAGAAGGTTTATTAACAGTTGAGAAAAAAGGTAAAATTAACGAATTCTCTGGTCGTGTACTAGAAATTGAAGGCGTTGAACACCTAACTGTTGAGCAAGCGTTTGAACTATCAGATGCATCTGCAGAGCGTTCTGCAGCAGGTTGTGCGGTTAAACTTTCTAAAGAGTCTATCGCAGAATACCTAGAATCAAACATTGTTATGCTTAAATGGATGATCTCTGAAGGTTACGGCGATGTACGTACTATTGAGCGTCGTATTACTGCAATGCAAGATTGGTTAGCTAACCCAGAACTAATGGAAGCTGACGCTGATGCAGAGTACAAACATGTACTTGAAATCGATTTAGCAGATATTAAAGAGCCAATCCTTTGTGCTCCAAATGACCCTGATGATGCACGTTTATTATCTGATGTTACTGGCGAGAAAATCGACGAAGTATTCATCGGTTCTTGTATGACTAACATCGGTCACTTCCGCGCAGCAGGTAAGTTACTAGATGGCTTTAAAGGTCGTATCCCAACTCAGCTTTGGGTTGCCCCGCCAACTAAAATGGATAAAGATCAGCTTACAGACGAAGGTTACTACGGTATCTTTGGTCGTGTAGGTGCACGTATCGAAACTCCAGGTTGTTCACTATGTATGGGTAACCAAGCACGTGTTGCAGACAAAGCAACGGTTGTGTCTACCTCTACACGTAACTTCCCTAACCGTTTAGGTAATGGCGCGAACGTATTCTTAGCTTCAGCAGAACTTGCTGCAGTAGCGGCTATTTTAGGTAAACTACCTACTCCAGCTGAGTACCAAGAATACGCAGCGAAGATTAATGCAACGGCTGCAGATACTTACCGTTACTTAAACTTCCACCGTATGCCTGCTTACACTAAAAAAGCAGACAACGTGATTATTCAACAAGCTGTATAACTTTTAGAGTTTGTTTAAAAACCCGCTTCGGCGGGTTTTTTATTGGCTAAAATAAATATTAGATAGTTCATGCTTCTTTTTTTGTATTATTGTATTAACTCTAGTCTTAAATTGCTTTTAAAGTAATTAATCGCGCAAAAATTCCTATCAAAATGCATTAAAATCCTTATCAATATTCTCATTATTTTAGGCGAGATTTTATGACAGCATTAAACAACCAGAATTTATTGCAACTACGTTTTGTTAACCAAGCAAATATTGATTTGGTAAAACCTTCTTTTGATAACCTTCCTGCAAACCTTTATGCAGATGGTGCCTTTCGTAAACGCCGTTATTCAGTAGTAAAAATGCAAAATGGTGAAATAAAGCTACAGCAAGCCAAAGCATTTGTTCAAGATGATTCAATTAATACTTTTCAAGGTAATGTAGAGCGTACTTACGAAAATTTAGAGCAAAGTTTACTTGAGTCAGAGGGCATGAAAAGCATTGTAAATGAGTTTCGCCAACTTACCGGTATTGATGAAGAACGTAATATTGAAATTCATCAGTTCCGCATGCTTGCGATTGATAGCGATACACCTGCAGCGCCAGAAGGCGTGCATCAAGATGGTTTTGACCATGTATGTATATGCGGTGTTTCTCACGAGAACTTAGAAGGTGGCGAACTGCTTGTATACGAAAACAAGCAAGCTGAGCCTTGTTTTAAAATGGAAATAAAAGACGGCATGTTTGCATTAATAAACGACCGTCAAGTGTGGCATAACGCAACACCTATGAACAAAATTGATGCTAGCAAACCAGGTTACCTGGATTGTTTTGTATTAACGTCTTAAGGAAGTTAGGCATGAACATAACGCAATTACGTGAGCAGTTTCCAGCATTAATGCAGAACGTTGATGGTAAATCGCCAATATTTTTAGACGGACCAGGTGGCTCGCAGGTACCAACATCGGTGCTTACTGCGATGATAGCTTATTTAGGTCATTATAATTCGAACTTAGGTGGCGCGTTTTTTTCAAGTGATAAAACGGTTGAGTTGATGGCGAATGCGCGCCAAGCCGCTGCTGATTTACTTAATGCACCTCGCTCACAACAAATTGTGTTTGGTCCAAACATGACCAGCCTTACGTTTAGTTTTAGCCGTGCAATTTCACGCGACTGGCAGGCTGGCGATGAAATAATTGTAACCAATGCCGATCACTTCTCGAATGTATCGTCGTGGCAACAAGCTGCAGAAGATAAAGGCGTTAAAGTCAATACGGCTTTAATTAACGAAGCTGATTGCAGCTTAGATATGGTGCAATTTGAAAGCTTATTAAACAGCAACACTAAGCTTGTAGCGGTCACTTATGCTTCAAATACCACAGGTTCAATTAATAATATTAAACGTATTGTTGAGCTTGCTCACGATGTAGGTGCACTTGTTTATGTTGATGCCGTACATTATGCACCGCACGAACTTGTTGACGTGCAAGCACTTGATTGCGACTTCTTAGCGTGCTCTGCGTATAAGTTTTTTGGCCCGCATTTAGGTATGGTGTACGGTAAAAAAGAGCATCTTGAAGGTTTTACGCCTTACAAAGTAGAGCCTGCTAAAGATGTAGCGCCGGGACGTTGGGAAACAGGTACCCAAAGCTTTGAAGCAATGGCAGGCTTTATTGCCGCTGTTGATTACATTGCTGCAATTAGCGAGCTTGATGATGGCCATACACGCCGTGAAAAGCTAACAGCTGCATTTGCTAAAACTAAACAGCACGAGATGGCGCTCAGTGAACACTTTTTAACGCGCTTAGTTAATTACCCTCGTATAAAGTTGTACGGTATTGATGACTTTGATCGATTAAACGAACGTACCCCTACGTTTGCTTTAACGTTTGAAGGTATAGAGCCACGCGCCGTTTCAGAGTTTTTAGGCAAAGAGCATATATGTGTGTGGGATGGACATTTTTACGCGCAAGGTTTGTGTAAGCAATTAAACGTGCTTGATACAGGCGGTGTAGTACGTATTGGTTGTATGCATTACAACACAGTCGAAGAGCTTGATAAGCTGTTTGATATGTTTGACGAGCTACTTGGTTAAATAGGCCGTCTACTAGATGTATAAATAAGCCATAAGTGTTACTTATGGCTTATTTATTAGTTTAGCTTTTAGGTGCACCATATATTTGTTCTGCACGGTTAAACAGTACCCACGAGGTTAAAATATACTTATCGTTTGATACTGGCTTATTGCCTCTATGAGTATGTGTAAAGTAGCCAGGTGCTATTACCATAGTGCCTTTTTGAGGGGCGATTTTACGGTTTTGATAATAAAACTCTGTTTCACCACCTTCTTCTACATCGTTTAAGTAAAACATAAATAACAACACGCGATGCAAAGCTTCATTGTGCTGTAGCTGCGGATAAACTTCACTATGCCAGTAAGGATAGCCACCTTTGTTTACTTCGTATTTTTGCGCTTGAATATTACCAAGTCTAAAAATTTGCTGAACTAGCAAAGGTAATTGCGGTTTACCCACTTCTTCAAAATTTTCTTGGGTTAAATCGACTACTTCGCCTGTTTTTGGATGATAAACCTTTAAGCCAAACGTCCCAATCATCATAAAAATATGCTCTTCAACATACTTAAAAACATGCTGTGCAGTCGTTTGTTGTATATGTTTTAATTGTTGTGCATATTCGGGGTGATTATTTAAGTGTAGGTCGTGGCTGTCTTTTTTCTTTAAGTCGACACCGCCCGATGTTACCCCTTGTCTTACATGCGGGCTTTGCGCGAATGTGGAAATAAATTCATCGCAAAACTCATCGCTTAATGCGTTATCAATAACGCGTATAAAGTCCGTCATGGTTTACCTTTATATAATTATTATTGGATTTTTATGTTTATTGAAAAAGTGATGCCGCGCTTTAGCGAAACAGATGCACTCGGACACATCAACAATACCGTACTCCCTGTATGGTTTGAAGTCGCGCGTGGACCTATTTTTAAGTTTTTTACACCAGACTTAAATCCACATGATTGGAAATTGATTATCGCCAAAGTTGAAGTGTCGTTTGTAGGCGAATTATTTTATGGCCACGAAGTGACAGTTAAAACCTCTGTAGAGCATATAGGCACTAGCTCTTTTACACTTAGGCAAGAAGCATGGCAACACGATAAATGCTGCGCAATAGGCAAAGCTGTGATGGTGAGGTACGATTTTATTGCTAAATCAAAGCAAGCGCTTAGCATTGACGAAAAAACGGCGCTTAACGAGCATATTTACCAAAGCAGTTAACTTTACGAGGCTTATATTTTACATAAGCCCATACTGAGCTGAATTATTGTAAATATATGATGGCAGCTGTAAATTTTTGTCGTGATTTTTTAACGCATTTAGATTGAGTTACAGGCTTCAATTATATACTATTTATATTATATATTGTTGCGCCGTTATAACAGGAAATGTTAATTCGGTAATTTGATTGGAGAATGCGTGTGACATCTATTGCCAATAACCAACCTTTACAAGTTATTCAGCTCAGTGATGGTCAAAATTTAACAGCTGAAATTTTGCCATTTGGCGCAATAATAAAAAGTATTAAATTCAAAAAACATGAAATGACGCTTAGCGTTGACGACCCGCAATACTATCTTGAAAACCCATTTTACTTAGGCGCAACTGTCGGTAGATACGCTAACCGCATTGCTGGTGGACGTTTTAGTCTATCGGGTACTGAATATCAGTTAGATACTAATAACGGACCTAATAGCCTGCACGGCGGTGTTAAAGGCTTTAATAAAGTACTTTGGCAAGTAAGTAAACAAACTGAAAGTGAAGTTGAGCTTTATTATTGCTCGCCCGACGGAGAACAAGGTTTCCCCGGGGAGTTGCAGGTTTGGCAAACGATTAGCGCTAAAAACGGCGAGCTTACTCTGCACTTTAAAGCGATAACGAATAAAGAAACGCTCGTTAACTTTACTAACCATTGCTACTTTAATCTTGATGGCAGTGAATCAATTAATGAGCACCTTGTTCAAATTAATACCGATCGTTACCTTCCTATTGATACAACTAGTATTCCACTTAATGAACCCGCTTTAGCTACAGGCACCTGCTTTGATTTTACTAAGCCAGCTCAAGTTGGTGAGGCCTTAAGCGCCGTTCACCCTCAGCTAGAAGCTGGTAATGGCTTTGATCACTGCTATATTTTCAATGATGACAGCAGTTTAAAAACGATGGCTACATTAACTTCGCCACACACGAACGTTAGTTTAACCCTTAAAAGTACGCAGCCAGGCATGCAACTTTATACCGCAAACTTTGTAGGTGCGCCTTTTAAAGCACGGCAAGCTTTGTGTTTTGAAGCGCAAAATTGGCCAGATGCGCCAAACCGGACAAATTTTCCAAAAGCTAATTTATTGCCGGGAGAGGATTACGAACAGGTTATTATTTACTCTTTTTCTGAGTGAATACAGCATTCTAATGTTAATTTAAAGAAAATTAAAAGCAAAAATATAGTGATTAAATGCTATCCATAATTCAGGAAAAGGTTGCACTTTTTGCTGGTTTAAAGTATTTATAATATAAATAGTATTTGAAACTATATGCACTACCACAACGACACAACGACTACACACAATCAGGAGTTTTTAAAAAATGATAATTAACAATAAGTTATCGTTCAACAAGAAAACCGCGCTCAGTATTGCTATCACTGGTATATTGGCAAGCGGAAGCGTTGCAGCTCAAGGCGCTGAAGGCAATACGCCTACAGTAGTAAATGAAGATGTTGAAGTTATCGCAGTAACGGGTATCCGCAGCAGCTTACGTTCATCAATGTTAGATAAAAAAGCATCTAATGTTGTTACAGACGGGATTAAAGCAGAAGATCTTGGTAAATTTCCTGATTTAAACGTAGCAGAGTCTCTGCAACGTATTACAGGTGTAGCAATTGACCGTAGTGGTGGTGAAGGCCAAGCGGTAACTATTCGTGGTTTTGGTCCACAATTTAATACTGTACTTGTTAACGGCCGTCAAATTGCGACAGACAGTGCAGGTCGTGAATTTAATTTTGATGTATTAGCGGCAGATCAAATCACCGGTGCTGATATTTATAAAAGTAATACAGCAACGCTTCAAGAAGGCGGCATTGGTGGTACGGTTAACGTAACTACTGCTCGTCCTTTTGACTTTGGCGGTTTACATGTTTTAGGCTCTGTTAAAGGCATGTACGAAAGCTTATCTGAAGAAGTATCTCCATCAGCATCATTTTTAATAAGTAATACGTTTAACGATGACAAGCTAGGTGTGCTTTTTGCCATCACTAATCAACAACGTAAGCTTCAAAATAACCAAATTTTAACGGCAGGTTGGCGCGGCGGCCAAACAATTTCTAACCCTACTGATGGTGTACTGTTTGAAAATGCATACATTCCACGTAACTGGGATCAAGTCGTTGATGAGCAAGATCGTGAACGTACAAACGCAAGTTTAGTGCTTCAATATGCACCATCTGACGATGTTACAATTACTGTTGATGGAATGATTTCAAAATTTGAAGTTGATTCGTCAGTGCGTGATTTAGCATCTTGGTTTGAACCAGACCGTGTAGGCAGTGCAACAATTGATGCTGAAACAGGTACACTTTTAACTTTCTCTCAAGATGTAGGCCTAGGCGCACCAAGTGGCGACCCTGCAAGTGACTTTGTATCGCATACACGTAACTCACGTGATGTAACTAACAAAGCATTTGGTATTAATGTTGATTGGCAAGTAAACGAGTCATTAAAAGCAAAATTTGATGTATCTCGCTCAACAGCTGAAAACGACCGTGCAGGTAATGATCGCTTTAACGTTGTAGGTATGATTAACAGCTACAGTTTTGACGGTACTGGCAGTATTCCTACCGTACAGCATGATGGCTTTGAAAATGGATCATTGCCAGATCCAAGCCTAGCGCGTCTTCACTACAATGAAATTGGTAACCAATTTACAGATGAAGATGAAATCACTGAAGTAAAAGCTGACTTTGAATACGTACCAGATAAAGGCCCAGTAGAGCGTATTAACTTTGGTGCTTATCGCCAAGAGCGTGAAAAATCTAGCTTCCAAATTTTTGGTAGCCAATGTCAATTTTGTGGTTACGGTACACAAGCACCGCTTGATGAAATTGATTTTGAAGCATACACAGCGAGTAACTACTTCCCTGGTTTAATCGATACATTTTATAGCTACGATGGCGATAAAATGCTTGATTACTTAGCGGATCAAGGTTTCCCAGTAGAGCCAACACTACAAAATAACCGTTACACAATTAACGAAGACATCACTAGCTTATACATGGACTTTACGCTTGGTTTTGACCTAGCAGATATGCCAGTAACCGTTAATATGGGTGCTCGTTATTCTGAAACTGATATTGAAGTTGCTGCAATACAAAGCTTTATTGGCGATGTAGTTCCAACGTCAGATGCAACATTATTTGCTAATGTATTTGGCCCTGCGACTAATATTGAACAAGGTACTAGCTACTCAAACTTACTACCGTCTTTCAACGTTAAGCTTGAGCTACAAGATAATATGATTTTACGTTTTGCCGCGTACGATAGTATTACTCGTCCAACGATGTCTCAGTTATCTCCAGCAACAAACTTTAACGAGCCACGTCGTCAAAACTTAACAGCAAGTGGTGGTAACCCAGCGCTAAAACCATTCCAATCAGAAAACTGGGATATCTCTTACGAGTGGTACTACAACGATGCTAACTTATTTAGCTTTGCTGTATTTAGTAAAGAAGTTGACGACTTTATTGTTACGTTAACAGGTGCTGAAACATACGATATGACAGACCGTTCAGGTCCTGATTTTGCGTGTACTACATGTACAGACCAAACAGATGACGAACTTATTGGTAGCTCAGAAGTTTACACTGTAAGCCGTCCTCAAAATGGTGAGTCTGCAACTGTAACCGGCTTCGAAGTGGGTGTTACTCACATGTTTGAAAATGGCTTTGGTTTTATCGCTAATGCGACTGTTGTGAATAGCGACATTAATGTAGGTGATGATACAACTCAAACATTTGCACTTGAAGGTTTGGGCGATTCACAAAACTTAGTATTGTTTTATGAGCAAGACAACTGGCAAGCACGTGTTGCATTTAACAACCGTGAAGGCTTTTTACGCTTAGTTGATAACGGCTTCAATGGTGAACCAGTGAACGTAGAAACGTACGGCCAGTGGGATATTAGTGCAAGCTACGATATTAACGAAAACTTCACTATTTTTGCAGAAGGCATCAATATCACTGAGGAAGAGTTAGTACAAACTGGTCGTTTTGCTAACCAAATTTATTCAGTGGAAGATAATGGCTCACGTTACGCGTTTGGTATTCGCGGATCGTTTTAATTAATGTTTGAGGCGAATTTCTCGCCTCTTGTTTCATTGCAGCACATTAGTGCTAATACCAATTAGGTTAATTTAACAGTAGTGTATATTAGTTAACCTAATTGGCTAAAATGAAACCACATTAAATCCAAATGCCCTACCGGGCATTTGTTGTATAAAACGTTATCAAAGATACTCAAAGAGTAGTCCATTATGAATAAAACAATAAAAACAATCGCAGTAATTGGTGGCGGCACAGCAGGATGGTTGAGCGCTGCAATTATAGCTTCGTATCACCAAGGTAAAAATGGTGATGGCTTAAAAGTGATGTTGGTTGAATCGTCAGATATTCCAACAATTGGTGTAGGTGAAGGTACCTGGCCCACGATGAAAAACACACTTCAGCAAATAGGTTTGCGTGAAGTTGATGTATTTAAAGCCTGTAACGCTACCTTTAAGCAAGGTGGTAAATTTGTAAATTGGACGCACGGCAACAACGACTTTTACTACCATCCATTTACTGTACCGCTAGGCTACGGCCGCATAGATTTAGCCCCTTATTTAGATAATGTTGAAGATTTTGCACAGCAAACTAATTTTCAACATGATATTTGCGAAGCAAGCTTAGCCCCAAGAGGTATAGCGCAGGGTGAATATCAAGGTAACTGTAATTACGCTTATCACTTAGATGCCGGCGCTTTTGCAGAAATGCTTAAACAGCATTGTAAAAGTAAGCTTGGCGTAGAGCATATTGTTGGTACTGTTGATCAGGTAAAACTTGATGACGATGGTGCAATAAATGAGCTTACTCTAAAAGATCAAACCCGCATTATAAGCGCCGATTTATTTATAGACTGTACTGGTTTTTCATCATTGTTATTAGGCCAAGCGCTCAACGTAGCGTTTAAAAAAATGGACCACGTGCTATTTAACGACAGCGCACTGGCGATGCAAGTCCCTTACGATGAAAACGATGACTCCTTAGCCAGCCATACCATAGCAACAGCGCAAAATGCTGGATGGATTTGGGATATAGGTTTAACGCATCGTCGTGGTGTAGGGCATGTATATTCAAGCAAATTTTTATCAGACGATGAAGCAGAGCAAAACTTACGAAACTATTTAGGCGATGCAGCAAACGGTTTAACTGCCCGTAAAATTAGCTTTGAGTCGGGCTACCGTGAGAAGTTTTGGCATAAAAACTGTGTTGCAGTGGGTATGTCAGCAGGGTTTGTAGAGCCGCTTGAAGCAACCGCTATTATGCTTGTTGAAATTTCAGCACGCTTTGTAGCAGAGCATATGCCAGCAGATACACAAGTAATGCCTATTGTAGCTAAACGCTTTAACGAGCAAATGGACTACCGCTGGCAGCGCATTATCGACTTTTTAAAGCTGCATTACATGTTAACCAAGCGTCCTGAACCTTACTGGCAAGCGCATGTACAGCCCGATACTATTCCACAAACCTTGCAAGAAGACTTACTTCTTTGGGGAAGCCGTGGCCCGCTTATTCAAGATTTTCATGGCGCATTAGAGTTATTCCCAGCCGCCAGCTACCAGTACGTTTTATATGGTATGGGCTTCAAACCAGACTTTACTAAACAGGCTTATTTGTATTCACAAGACGCTCAAGCCAAACAAATAATTGAACGTAACAGCCAGCTTACACAGCAGATGTTGCAAACTTTGCCGCCACACCGCGCTTATATTGAGCAGTGGTTAGCGGCTAACCCAGTTTAAGGATGTGTAACTATGGCTATTAGTGAACTAGTAAACACCAAACACCAAACATTAAAAATTAACCCTAATGCAGGTATTGAATATGCAAAAACGCAGCATTTAGTTAATTTAAGAGCTAACGAAGTAGCAAAAGCTGCATGCGACTTACCTATATTTTTAGCGCGAAATGCGCAAAACGGCAGTTATACCGTATCGGGTTTAACAAGCTTTAGTGCTGGGCAAAGTTTATTGGTTAATAACAACCAGTGGCAGGCGCTTTACACACCGGTATGTATACAAACTCACCCTCTTTATTTAATGACCCGTGAAGCAAATAGCAGCGACTACTTTATTGCGATTGATGATCAAAGCTCAGCCGTAAATACGCAGCAAGGCGAGGCACTATTTGATGCTAAAGGTAACCCAAGCTTATTTTTAAATTCACAGCAAAAGCTACTTGAGAGCGATTTAAAAAATGATTATCAAACGTATCAATTTACCCAAGAAGTAGCGCGCTTAGGGCTTATTAAAAACATAGATATTGTATTGCAGTTTGAACAAGGCGAAACCCAAACTATTCAAGGTTTGAGCACCGTTGATGAAGACAAACTGCAAACTTTAGATAGCGATACCGTTGCAAACTTACACAAGCAAGGTTACCTAAGTGTGCTTAACAGTATGCTTATTTCACTGTTTCAGTTAAATGCATTGGTAAAGCTGCACAACCAACGTCCCGAACTTATGCCTTTAAAGCAAATTAAGTTAGAACTAAGTCGAGATGCGCACGCGCTGTAGCGTGCACTTTTTATTACACAGACATTGCGCGTAACGCGCAGGAGACACACACATGTCAGACAACATTTTACAGCTGGTGGTTTTTGTTTTTGTCACCGCTTTAATCGGTGGCCTTACTTATTGGAAATGCCGAGGCCAAAATCGTAATAACGGACAAAGCCAAACCAAAGAGTATTTTTTAGCGGGCGGTGGCCTTACTTGGATGTTTGTTGCAGGTTCAATAACACTTACTAACTTAAGTACCGACCAACTAGTAGGTATGAATGGTAACCAAATGGCTTTGCTTGTTTGGTGGGAGCTTGCGGCGATTATTGGCTTAATTATTTTAGCTAAAGTCTTCATTCCTGTTTATTACAAATACAATTGTACTACCACCACAGAGCTTTTAGAAAAACGCTACAACAACAAACATATTCGCGCTGTTATTGGGGGGTTATTCTTTTTAGGTAATGCACTTATTTACATGCCAGCGGTAATTTACTCAGGTGCGCTGTTTATGCAAACCATGTTTAAGGTTGATATTCCGCTAATGTATATTGCCACCGCATTTGCCATTGTAGGTGCTATTTATGCGTTTTTTGGTGGTCTACGTGCAGTTGCAGTGTCTGATACTTACAACGGTTTACTGGTACTGGGTATGGCTGTTTTAGTGGTGTTTTTAGCACTAAATGCGATTGATTATGACTTTACGGGTATTCCTGAGGAGCGCTTAACACTCATAGGCGATGCTGATTCACCTATTCCATGGCCAACACTTTTAACCGGTATGATCTTTATTCAAATGTATTACTGGGGTACTAATCAAACAATTACACAACGAGCAATGGCAGCGCCTAATGTTAAAGAAGCTCAAAAAGGGATATTTGCCGCAGCGGGAATTCGTTTTTTAATCGTCCCTGCAATTGTGGTATTACCGGGTATTATTTCGTTTAAACTTTACGGCGATATTGGCGACGCTGCTTATGGTCGAATTGTAGGTGATGTAATGCCAGCATGGTTAACCGGTGTGTTTGCAGCGGCAATGGCGGCGGCAGTGCTGTCTACTTACAACAGCTTATTAAATTCAGCTACAGCACTATATGTATGTGACATTCACGAAGCTTACTTTAATAAAGAGCCAAGTGTTGTAAAGCTAAGTGGTTACGTAACATTGCTACTAACAAGCTTAACACTGGTACTTGTACCAATTTACCAGCAAGCAGACAGTATTATTAACTTGCTACAGCAATTAAATGGCTTATTAAGTATGCCTATATTCTCAATTTTTGTAGTGGGCTTATTATTTAAAAATGTTGATGCACGTGCAGGTATTGCAGCAGTAATTTTAGGTGTTGTAATGTACGGCATGCTTACGTTTGCAAACTCACCACTACATACTGACATTCATTACATTCACTTAATGCCAATTACACTGATTGTATGTGTAGCTTTTGCGTTAACTGTAAATAAAGTAGTGTTTGGTTTAAGCGCGCAATGGGCAGGTAAAACACCGGCACTTGATGACGCAGGACAAGTACAAGTACAAAAATAGATTATAAATAGTTTAAGCTGACAAAATCGGTCATGGGGAAACTCTGGCCGATTTTTTTATATACATTAGAAGCAATAACAGAGCTTTAAAGAAAAGGTTAGTTTAATACCTTTTATTACAGTGGTACTTCCAGTGAGTTTATCTGACTATTTGCGATGTAAAGACTATCAAAAACTAATTTGTATGATATATACTATTATTATTGAGAGTCACCATCTGATTGATAGATTGTGGCTCAAGCAAAGAGATGCATTTAGTAAATAGTGTAGCTTACTAATTTTCGTTATATTTATAACTCACACAATGAACAAGAGGATAGGAAAATCATGGCCGACACTAAATCATTTTATCGATTGGACAGTGTAAACAGCACCGTTATTTTCGACTGCCAGAGCAAAACACCGGCATTACTGTACTTTGGTAAACGCCTATCTGAGCAAACAACAGAAACAATGCTTACTCAGCTAGCAACTCGTCAAGAAGTAAAATGTGCCGTGGTTGAAGAAGCGCCTATTTCTCTATCTCCTTTATTAGGCGAAGGCTTTACTGGCGCGCCAGGCCTTGAACTTGTAAACGACTCAATCGCATGGTCAGTTGGGCCAGAGCTTCAAGAAGTGCGTCGACCTTCAAGTGCGAACGTTGAGTTTGTAAGTGTAGATAAACTTCGTGGTATTGAAGTAGTACACAGCATCACGCTTGATAAAAACACTGACGTATTGAGCGCACATACTGTATTAACTAATTTAGGTGATTCGCCATTAAGTGTTAACTTTTGCGCGGCGCCAACATTTCAATTGCCAGATAGCGTAAGCAAAATAGTGAGCTTTGAGGGTCGTTGGTCAAACGAATTCCAACGTCAATCGGTTGATTTAGTGCTTGGCAGCTTTGTACGCGAAAACCGTAAAGGCAAAACATCACACGATGTATTCCCTGGCTTATTAGTGCATAACGAAAGTGCAGGCGAGCAGCACGGCGAATGTTACGGCTTTCATTTAGGTTGGAGCGGCAACAATAAACTACGCGCAGAGCTTCTAGCTGAAGGTCGTCGTTATGTACAAATGGGTGAGCTATTACTTCCTGGTGAGCTTACGCTTGCTAAAGGTCAAACGTATCAAAGCCCGAGCATTTATGGCTCGTTTTCAAGTGAAGGTTTTAGCGCACTTTCTCGTAATTTTCATCGTTTTGTTAAAGCTAATTTACTTAGCCAAGCTCAACGTGAAAAAGCGCGCCCTGTGCATTACAACACGTGGGAAGGTATTTACTTTGATCACGACGTAGACACGCTTAAGCAGTTAGCCGACAAAGTAGCGCCGTTAGGTATTGAGCGTTTTGTACTTGATGATGGCTGGTTTAAAGGCCGCCGTGGCGACAATGCAGGCTTAGGTGATTGGACAGTAGATTACAAAATTTACCCCGATGGCTTATCGCCAGTCATTGATCATGTTAATAGCTTAGGTATGGAGTTTGGTATTTGGTTTGAACCAGAAATGGTCAACCCAGATAGCGATTTATACCGCGCGCATCCTGATTGGGTTTTAGGCTCAGAAAATAACGAGCAGTTAAGCTTTAGAAATCAGCTAGTACTTGATTTAACGCGCTCTGAGGTTGTTGAGTACCTATACAAAGCGATTGACGATATTTTAGTTGAATACCCAACTATTAAGTACATTAAATGGGATATGAACCGCGATATTAACCATGCGGGTAATTTTGATGGTAAGCCAGCAGTGCACCAGCAAACATTAGCACTTTATCGTTTAATTGACCGTATTAAAGCGGCGCACCCAGGGCTTGAAATAGAAAGCTGTTCGTCAGGTGGTGCACGTGTAGATTACGGCGTACTTGCACACACAGACCGTGTATGGACGTCAGATTCAAACGATGCGCTTGATCGCCTTGAAATACAGCGTGGATGTTCGTTCTTTTTCCCATCGTCGGTTATGGGTGCACACGTAGGCCCACGCGATTGTCATATCACAGGGCGTAATGTAAGTATTGAAATGCGTGCTGCGGTATCAATGTTTGGCCACATGGGAATCGAAATGGACCCACGTGAGCTGACCGTTCACGAATACAATGCACTTAAAGCGGCAATAGCACTTCACAAAGAGCATCGTGAGTTTATTCATAGCGCCGATTTATACCGCCTAGATAGCGACGATTTATCAATTAATTTTGGTTTAATCGATGAGCAAAAAACAAAAGCGTTATTTGCCTATAACAGCGTTCGCGAAACACCGCGTACAGCGCCTAATAAGCTTCGTTTTGTTGGCCTAGATGCCGATGCGCAGTACACACTTAATTTAGTGTGGCCGGTAAAATTTGAAGAGTATCGTCCATCTTCTATTGCTGCGGTAAATGGTCAAACATTTACCGGTGAAGCGTTAATGCAGTTTGGTTTACAAATGCCAATTTCATTCCCGCAAACATCGCTTATATTTGAGCTTAACAAAGCTTAAATTTAACTAAGAGCAGTAAAGGGCGAAAATCGCTTTTATGCTGCTCTATTGAGATATCAGTAGTCAGCTCTATATTGTTTAGGGCTGGCTTTTTTATACCCTTAGTAAGCTAATTTAGTAAATTAACTTACTAAACTCAAAAGTATCGAAAATAGAGTGGTTACGCTTGCGCGTAATTTTGCTTGTTACCCAACCAACGTTGAATTAGTGGGTCAACAACCTCTGGGTGTTGCTTAAGCATTTGCTGTGCAATCGGTCTTACTTGATTAAGTATGTGCTTATCGCGGGTAAGATCGGCAATTTTAAACTCGGCTAACCCTGTTTGTTTTGTACCGAGTACTTCACCAGGGCCACGAATTTCTAAATCGCGCTCTGCTATCACAAAGCCATCGTTACTATCGCGTAGTACACCTAATCGCTTTTGAGCAGTATGAGACAGTGGTGCGTGGTATAAAAGCACGCAATGCGATGCCGTAGCGCCACGGCCAACTCGCCCACGTAACTGATGCAGCTGTGCTAAGCCTAAGCGCTCAGGGTTTTCTATAATGATTAAGCTCGCATTAGGGACGTCTACACCAACTTCAATAACCGTAGTGGCTACTAATACGTGTATGTTTCCTGCCTTAAACTCGCTCATAATGGCTTGTTTTTCAGCTGATTTCATTCGCCCATGTACTAAGCCTACGTTTAGCTCTGGTAATGCTTCTTTTAACTGTAGTGCACTGTCCTCCGCTGCTTGGCATTGCAGTACTTCAGATTCATCAATAAGTGTACACACCCAATAAACTTGGCGGCCTTGCTCGTTACACGCTAATTTAACGCGGGCAATAATATCGTCTCTGCGAGTATCAGGAAGTGCTACTGTTGTGATTGGCGTACGCCCAGGTGGCAGCTCATCAATCACAGAGGTTTCTAAGTCGGCATAGGCGGTCATGGCGAGTGTACGTGGAATGGGTGTTGCGGTCATGACTAGTTGATGAGGGTAACAATCACCAAACTTACCCTTTTCGCGCAGTGATAAACGCTGGTGGACACCAAAGCGGTGTTGTTCATCAATAACGATAAGCACTAAGTTATTAAACTTAACTTCATCTTGAAATAAAGCGTGAGTACCTACAATCATTTGCGCTTCACCAGAGGCTATTTTTTCAAGTGTTGCTACGCGCTCTTTGCCTTTTGTTTTACCGCCAAGCCAAGCAACGGTTATACCTAGTTGATTAAACCACGTTGTAAAATTAACACCATGTTGCTCTGATAAAATTTCAGTAGGAGCCATTAAAGCGACTTGAAAGCCCTGCGCAATGGCTGTTAGTGCACTAAGTGCTGCTACTAGGGTTTTACCTGAGCCTACATCGCCTTGTACTAAACGCATCATGGGATACGCGTGTTGCATGTCACCTTTAATTTCAGCAACTACGCGGCTTTGCGCATTTGTGGGTGCAAAAGGAAGTTGCTCTAAAAATTGGCTTTCTAATGTGTTTACCGGATTTAATGCCACGGCTTTAACTTGTTGCCCTTGCTCTCGTACTTTTAATAAGCTGAGGTTTTGAGCAAGTAACTCCTCAAATACAAGGCGCTGTTGAGCAGGGTGAGTACCTTGCTCTAATGCAGTTACATCAACATCATTTGGTGGGCGGTGCAGTAATAATAGTGCGTCACTTAGCGGCATATTTGATGGCTGCCACTGTGAAGGCAGTAGTTCTTCTACTGAGTATTTATTTAGTAAATCAATAGCCTGTTCGCTTAAAGCTCTAATCGATAGTTGCTTTAAGCCTTCGGTTGTTGAATAAACGGGCGTTAATGTTGTCGCTACCGGCTGCTCGTTAGAGGTATCGCTGATGCTGTATTCAGGATGACTCATTTCAAAGCCAACACGGCCACGGCGCACTTCACCAAAACAACGTATTATTTTACCAGCGCTAAATGCGTTTTTTTGTGCGGCGGTAAAATTAAAAAATCGTAGTGTTAGCCTGCCAGTACCATCATTGATTTGGCAAACAAGCATGCGCCTTTTTCCAAACGTGATTTGGCTTGTTTCAATTGTTGCTTCAACACTCACATGGCTGTGCAGTGACAACTCATTAATCGCGTATAAGCTAGTGCGATCTTCGTAGCGAAGTGGCAAATGAAAAAGCATATCTTGCACAGTTAAAATACCTAGCTTTAACAAACGCTCAGCCATTTTTGGGCCGACCCCTTTGAGCTCTGTAATTGGGTATTGATTTAAGCTAGGTTTAGACAAATTATATCAATCTTATTATTTGTGAATAAGTTAAGTGTACTTACAGAGCTTTAGTCCATCAAGTATGTTTTAAAGCTTGCCAAAATTGCTCGTCAGCGACTATTTCGCCGTTTTCATCAAGTGCAGGATAAGGTAATTTTTTTTGTTTACACTGCCTTGCGATAATAGGGTGGCAGCCTTCAAAGTAAAGTGGATGTTTAACTTCGGCGCTCAACATATCTCTATTATATAAACCAGCCAGCTCGCGTTGGCGCTGTGCTTCAAACAATATTAGCGCAGCAGCAACTGAAACATTTAGTGATTGCACCATGCCTTGCATTGGAATAATAATATTTTGATCGGCATATTCTAGGGCTTTTTCTGAGATCCCTGTTTTTTCTTGCCCAACAATAATAGCCGTTGGCTTGGTGTAATCTACTTCTCTAAAATCAACGGCATCTTCTGATAAGTGAGTCGCTAATATTTGTATTTCTGGATTGCGTTCACGCATTGCAGTAACAGCATCATCAATATTTCTATGTAAGTGCGTCTCTAGCCAGTTTTTACTGCCACCTGAGGTGTTATTAGTTAGCCATTTTTGCTTTTCAGGCCATACAGCATGTACGTGATGACAACCAACCGCATCAGCACTTCGTACTATTGCAGATAAGTTATGGTGTTTGTGCACGTCTTCTAAGCACACGGTTAAGTCTGTTTGACGGCGCGAAAGTACGTCTTCGATTCTTTGGTAGCGAGTCTGCTGCATGGTTATCCTCTTTTTTCGGCAATTATACGAGATTTTTACAGTTAAGGCATTACTGTGCGGCTAATTGGATTTTGTAGAGAAATCAGTGTTTCTGTTGATTGAATAGCTTCTATTGCCTGTATTTTATTAATCAGCACATCTTGTAAGTGATCAATGGACTTTGTCATTACCTTTATAAATATACTGTAGTTACCTGTTGTGTAATAAGCCTCTACCACTTCCTCCAATGCTTCCAGCTTTATAAGTGTTTGTGGGTAATCACGTGCGTTATTTAAATTAATACCTATAAAGCAACACACATCGTAGCCTAACTGTTTAGTATTAATCGTTAATTGGGTGCCTGTAATGATCCCTGCTTGCTTCATTTTTTCAATTCTTACGTGAATTGTCCCTGCGCTTACATTAAATCTTTTTGCTAATTCGGCGTACGCAGTACGGGCATTTTCCATTAATGCATGAAGTATCTGTTTATCGAGATTATCGATTAAATAATTTTCCATTATATTTTTCTCATAAAATTATCGAATATATGATTTTTATACCACTTAATTGATGGTTTTAATATGTTAAAGCTATTTTTATTATGGGATATTGAATTAATTCATTAAATCGTTACATTAACTTCATTAAAGGCGCTCATTAGGGCGCTTTTTATCAATTAAGCAAGTAACAATAACTGGGAATGAGGCCAATTATTATGAGTTCACACTATGTGCAGCACCAGCAGCAAATAAGTAAAGTTAAGCAATTTTTTTCACAGCAACTAGAAACCCAACTTGGGCTGGTTGAGGTTCAAGCCCCTATTTTGGCTAAAGTAGGTGACGGCACGCAAGATAACTTAAGCGGCCATGAAAACGCAGTTGCTGTAAATGTAAAAGCGATTACAGATAGCCGCTACGAAGTGGTGCATTCACTGGCTAAGTGGAAACGTAAAACACTCGCAACTTATGGCTTTGGTGTTGGTGAGGGTATTTACACTCAAATGAAAGCTTTGCGCCCAGATGAAGATTCATTAAGTCCTATTCATTCTGTATATGTTGATCAATGGGATTGGGAAAAAGTAATTAACGAAACCACAGAGCGTTCGCTGGCAACACTAAAGCAAACTGTTCAATCTATTTATAAAGGGATAAAAGAGACGGAAGCTTTTGTAAGTGAGTCTTATGGTTTGACGCCTTTTTTACCGGACGACATTAAGTTTGTGCACAGTGAAGAGCTACGTAAAATGTACCCTGACTTTAGCGCTAAACAACGCGAAAAAGCCATTGCACAAGAATATGGTGCTGTATTTTTAATTGGTATTGGTGGCGCGCTTGGTGATGGCAAAATCCATGATGTAAGAGCCCCAGATTACGATGATTGGTCTACGCCGACATGCGAGCAATACATGGGTTTAAATGGTGATATTTTAGTATGGAACCCAGTACTTGAAGACGCCTTTGAAATTTCATCAATGGGTATACGCGTAAGTCCTGAAGTTTTAAAAGCGCAGTTGAGGGTTACTGGAGATGAAGAACGCTTAGAGTTTGATTGGCATAAAGCGCTACTACAAAGTAAATTTCCGCAAACAATTGGCGGTGGAATAGGGCAGTCGCGCTTGGCTATGCTCTTGCTACAAAAGCAGCATATTGGTCAAGTACAAGTGGGTGTATGGCCGCAGCAAACACATGCTGAGGTAAGCGGTTTACTTTAAATGTGAATAAATTTGAGTGCTCAATAGAGCACTCAGTTATTAGCTTGTTTTGAACTCTATTTCAATTTTGTTATTCAAAAGCTTAACGTTGCACGGAGGGTAATTGCGGATTGTTTTAAGTACTTTATCAAAAATATGAATCTCTACACCTGAATGCAAAACAGAATTTACCGCTAAATTAGCGTCGTTAAGTAAATCGTGTAAGTCGTGATCTAAGTTTGAAAGACGTTTTTCTAATTGCTCTGCCTGCTCACAATAATGCTTTTGAGTAGCACCAATTTTAGTAATTAATAGTTTTTTCTTTTCGGCATCTTTCACTAAATCAGTTTTTTCTAGTGCTGCTTGCAACGTGTCTAGCTGTGCATCTGTTTTAGCTAAGTCTTTAAAGCAATTATCAGTATCAGCGGTTATTTCGGCGCCAGAAGCCGCTAGGTTAATAATCATTTTAGCGCCTGATTCATTCCCTATTTCGCCAGCAATGAGGGTCGTTGCATCGAGTATTTCGCCACCAAATATTTTACCCTTAGGTAAGTCGGATTGACCAACTTGCAGTAAGCGTTTAGCTTTCATTACACAGTGGCTTGTTTGGCGATCAATAAAAATATTATTTGCTTCTAGGTAGCAATACTGTGAATGGGATACGTGAATATCACCTCGTGCAATAAGCTTACAAGACAGTGATTGTTCGTCGGCTTTTTGATGGCCAATAATGCCTTGTTTAACGGTGATGTTTCCGCCTGCGTTAAGCTCCCCAGATTCAACCGTGCCAAATATAGTAATATCGCCTTTGGCTGTTACTTTCATTCCAGGGTCTATATTACGGGTAACAATAACACTGCCTTGAAAGTCAATATGGCCGCTTTTTACGTTTACATCTGAAATGGTAAAAATATCGTCGACACGCATACCATTATTAATTTCAACCGGAACACCTGCAATAGTAGAGACTAGTTCAAGCGGATTTAGCTTTGATATTTCGGTGCCTTCGCCTGCGACTAATTGTTTATTTTCTCCGGGTTTTGCGGGCAGTATGTCACCTATTACGGTAAAGCCTTCTTTACCAGGAGTTGCTGGTTGTTGGCGAATAAGCACAGAGCCTGGTTCTACACTTGCAAGCTTGCCAAAATCGCGCATATCCACGCTGCCATCTTCTTTGAGCTTGGGGGTTTTTAAACGGTCTTTTAAAGTCTCTACGGTTGTTATTAGTTTAGTAGCTAAACCATCACTTGGTAGTCTGCCTTTAGCTAATACTCCCTTAACGACAGAACCCGGTGTATGATCAAACTGTTTTTGCAGTAGCAACTCTAAAAATGCTTGCTTATAGCCACGCACAATTCCTGCTTTAACGAGTTGTTTTTTTGCATCTTCTAAACTTAATAATTTTCCGCCTTGGGCAAGGGTTAGCTCGCCAATGGCCAGCATTTTATCGTCGCTAATTGTTACATTTAAAGTGGCATTGTGTTTTGTTGCTACAACCAGAGTGTGTTGTGTGTTTTCGTTTTTAAAAAAATCATTAATAGCGTCATGATCTATTTTGCAGTCGCAAAAAGCTGACTTTTCGAGAGCCTCTAAAATAAATGCAGCGCTGGGAGGAATATGTTCTTTTACATCAAGTAAAACATTTCCATTGTTGGCAAGCTTAAACACGAGTTAATCCTTTTTTACTACTTAAGTTAAGTTTGTTTTTTAAAACACAACTACAGATTGCTAGAAATTTACATTTGAGTCAAGAAGTCACAGAGAACGAAGTGCTAAGAGGGAAAGAAAGGCTATAGAGAGGCTCTATAGCCTGTAATACTTAATTGGTAGAAGGAAGTTCCATTATTCCATCTATTTCAACTTGTGCACCTTTTGGAAGTGCACGAACACCTAATGCAGCTCTCGCTGGGTAAGGTTGCTTAAAGTATTGGCTCATAACTTCATTTACAGTCGCGAAGTTAGATAAATCAGTTAGATAAATATTTATTTTCACTAAATCTTGAATTTGCCCGCCAGCTTCTTCACATACCGCAGTGATATTTTTAAATACCTGATGCGTTTGCTCACTAAAGTCTTCTGAAATCATTTCCATCGTTTCTGGCACTAATGGAATTTGACCAGATAAATAAACAGCGGTGCCTACTTTAACTGCTTGGCTGTAAGTGCCAATGGCAGCAGGTGCTTTGTCGGTAGAGATAAATGCTTTATTCATGTGTTTCCTATTTTACTTTTTACGATAGACTTTTTGTACATCAGGCATAACGCGAATGCGGCGCATGATGTTAGCAACGTGGACACGGTTTTTAACGGTAACCCCTAAATCTATCACGTATAAATTACTTTCTTTTTCATCGGTGGTAATTTCTACAATATTGGCTTGGGTTGTAGTAACAACATTGGTTAATTTAGCCAGAGCCCCCTGATGATTAATAATTTCAACTCTCAGAGCTGCAATATATTCTTTCTCTGGGTTGTCGTCCCATTTTACAACTAAGTATTTAGAGCGCTCATTTTCCCAGCCACGGATGTTTTTACATTCTTGGCGGTGAACGGTCAGGCCCTTACCTTGGCTTACATGAGCTGTAATAGCATCGCCAGGTACAGGTCGGCAACACTTAGAGTAATTAACTAGCATGCCCTCAGTACCAATAATGGTCGCTTTGGCTTGGCTGGTAATATCAGTTAAGTCGTCACTGTCATTTTGTAATAGGCGTTTGGCAATTAACATGCTCATTAGGTTACCAGAGCCAATTTCTACAAGTAATTCAAGAAGCGTTGTTAGTTCGTGCTCCTCAAGTACTCTCGCTATATTTTCATCAGCAATGCTATCTAGTTTGTTTTCACCTAATGCTGAATCAAGTAAGCGGCGCCCTAAAAGCATAGCTTCTTCATGATGCTGGCTTCTAAGGTAGTTACGAACGCCCAAGCGCGCTTTACCAGTAACAATAAAGTTTAGCCATGTTGCATTAGGGTGAGCACCTGAGCTTGTTATTATCTCTATAGTTTGCCCTGTATCTAAGGGCCTACTTAAAGGGTGCGGCTTGCGATTAACGCGCGCGCCTACACAGGTGTTGCCTACATCTGTATGCACGGCATAGGCAAAATCGACTGCGGTAGCACCCATCGGTAGCTCAACAATACGCCCATCTGGTGTAAATACGTAAATTTCTTCTGGGAATAGCTCAGTTTTTACATTTTCAATAAATTCAAATGATGAACCCGCACTTTGTTGAAGCTCTAATAAGCTTTGCATCCATTGGCGAGCACGTTGCTGCGAAGTATTACCTGCACCATCACCTGCTTTTTTATACATCCAATGCGCCGCTACACCTTTGTCGGCCATATGATCCATATCGTGAGTGCGAATTTGAATTTCAACAGGTATACCGTGAGGACCAACTAATGAAGTATGAAGCGATTGGTAACCATTCGTTTTTGGTACTGCAATATAATCTTTAAAGCGTGTTTCAATAGGTTTATAAAGACTATGAGCTACACCTAATACACGATAACACGTATCCATAGAGTCAACTGCAATTCTAAACGCGTAAATATCCATAACTTCGTTAAATAGCAGTTCTTTATTAAGCATTTTTTTATAAATACTATATAAATGTTTTTCACGGCCTGACACAGTTGCTTTAATGCCTGATTCTTCAAGACGTGCTTCTATTTCATGTTGGATATTAGTAATAACTTCTTTGCGATTACCGCGTGCTTTAGCAACTTCCGATTTAAGTGCGCGATGACGCATAGGATATAAAGCTTGAAAACCTAAGTCTTCAAGTTCATTTTTAATATCGTGAATACCTAAGCGGTTTGCAATTGGTGCGTAAATTTCTAGTGTTTCACGCGCTATTCTGCGGCGCTTATCTGGGCGCAAAGCGCCCAAAGTACGCATGTTATGTGTTCTATCAGCAAGCTTGATTAAAATGACTCGAATATCCTGAGTCATTGCCATAATCATTTTGCGGTAGTTTTCAGCTTGGAATTCTTTTTTATCTTTAAAGCTAAGCTTATCGAGCTTACTCACACCTTCAACTAGCTCTGCAACAGTTTCGCCAAATATCTCGGCTAAATCTTGTTGACTAAAATCAGTATCTTCAATTACATCATGCATTAGCGCGGCCATGAGCGTTTCATGGTCAAGATGCATGCCTGCAAGAATTTGGGTTACTTCTACTGGGTGCGTTATGTAAGGTTCGCCACTCGAGCGAGTTTGTCCTTCATGGGCCTCTCGGGCTACCACGTAAGATTTTTGAACCAGCTCTACATCAGCAGCGGGCAAGTATTCTGAGATTTTCTTTTTAAGACCTTCAAAAAGATACATTCACACTCCAATGTTCTAGTGAAGCAAATTAGGTAAGTTACGAATATACGATGAAAAGAGAGGATTGCCAACGGCTATAGTAGAAATACTGCGCCGTTGGCTAAATCAGACCGGGAGGTCGATTATTGGTTGCCACCAACAATAGCAGCAACAGCAGCTAATTCAGCTGCTTCTTGGTGTTGTTGTTCTTCACGGTCAATTAAGTCCATTGAAGAGCTATCAACTAAACCTAGTTCAATTTCACGTAAAGCAACTACCGTTGGCTTATCGTTTTCAGGGTCTACTAGTGGAGTTTTACCACCAACAGCAATTTGGCGGGCACGACGAGCCGCAACTAAAATTAAGTCAAAACGATTACCAACTGCATCTACTGCATCTTCAACTGTTACGCGGGCCATCACAGCACTCCAAAAATAATTTAAATCAAAGACGTAGTTTACTGCAAGCAGCCACTTTCGCCAATAGCCAGTGTTCAATTTTTATCAGTTTTACTTGTCTAAGCCTAATTTTAATGGACTTAAATTATTTAAGCAGGCTATTTAGTAAAACTTGATGGCGTTCTTCTTGCGCTTTTAGGGTTAAGCGCTGAGCCATTACAATCATTTCTATGTCGCCAAGCGCGCTCTCAAAGTCATCATTAACAATTACATAGTCGTATTCGTTATAATGTGATGTTTCAGATTGTGCTTTTGCCATACGAGAGGCAATAACCTCAGCCGAATCTTGGCCACGATTATTTAAGCGTTGTTCTAACTCTTCTTTTGAAGGAGGTAGTATAAAAATAGTTTTCACGCTTGGCATTATTTCGCGCACTTGTTGCGCGCCTTGCCAATCAATATCTAAAAACACATCAATACCCGCATCAAGTTGCGACTCAATAGCCTGCTTTGATGTGCCGTAGTAATTGTCAAACACTTGGGCCCATTCAAAAAAGTCATCTTTGGCAATAAGCGCTTTAAACTCATCTGTAGATGCAAAGTGATAATGCACACCATTTTCTTCGCCTGGGCGAGGGGCGCGAGTTGTATGTGATACAGATACTTTCATATCAGCGTGCTTTTTTAATAACGCATTGATTAAGCTTGATTTACCAGCACCTGAAGGGGCTGATAAAATAAATAAGTTACCGCGAGTTTGTGCCATGCTTTTCTCTACCTAAAAATAAACAGGCTTGGATTACAAGTAAACCAAGCCTTTAATTAACTGCATTGTACTTTAATTAGCTCACCTTGCTCAAGTTAGACGTGCTCAAGTGAGCCATGCCCAAATTGAAGTGGGAGTGTTAGACTTTAAATAAAATTGCAATTTAAAATTGCCTACAGAACTAGCCGCTAGATATAAGTATTTGATAAGGTGAAGTATCACCTATTAAAGGAGCCTTTATGCTTAATAAAACCTTATTTACCGCACAACAAGTAAGAGATAATGAAGCTTTAGCGGCTAAAAATAGTCATTGCGATTTATTTATCTTAATGCAGCGGGCAGGAGAGGCTGTATATAAGCAATGGCAGTTATTTGATGCACAGCATACATTAGTCATTGTGGGCCATGGTAACAACGCTGGAGACGGTTACGTTGTAGCTAGGCTTATTATGCAATCAGGTAAAAAGGTAACAGTATGCGCTGCTGAACCTGATAAGACATTAAACGGTGATGCTGCAAAAGCGCAGCAGCTATGGATAGAAGCGGGTGGGGTGGTTTCTCATTTTACAAAAGATGCTCTTAATGAGTGCGATATCGTTATTGATGCGCTCCTTGGTACTGGGCTTAATAGCGCCGTGCGCGATAATTTTGCGAATATAATTAACGCTGTAAATAACAGTGGTAAGCCCGTAATAAGCATTGATATTCCATCAGGCATTGAAGCAAATACAGGACAGCCTTTAGGGTGCGCAGTACAAGCTACTTCAACCGTTACTTTTGTAGGTATAAAGCAAGGGCTCACAACGACGGCAGGTAAACAACATAGCGGTAAGTTAGTTTTTGATGATTTAGCAATTGGCGATGCGTTTACTTGTATAGCTCAATCATCAGGTACCTTGATAAATATTAATAGCTTTAAAGGAATTGCCACGCGGGCAATCAATAGTCACAAAGGCAGCCATGGCAAGCTTTTATGTGTTGGTGGCAATCAAGGTACTGCAGGTGCAATTAGGTTAAGTAGTGAAGCCGCTCTTAGAACGGGTGCTGGTATGGTAAGGGTGTATACACACGAAAGCTCAATAACACCTATTAGTATTGGCAGACCAGAACTTATGGTAAGCAGTAATAACTTACATCAAGCGCTAGAGTGGGCAAGCTGCGTTGTTATTGGCCCAGGGCTTGGGCAAGACGAGTGGGCACAACAAACATTCGATGAAGTAATGCAATATTGCCAAAACAATAAAATGCCATTGGTTATAGATGCAGACGCCCTTAATTTACTCGCTAAGCAAGCTTCATCGTATATGTTAGAGCAATGCGTACTTACGCCACATCCAGGCGAAGCTTCGCGTCTGCTAAGTGTTAGTACTAGCGACATAGAATCAGACCGCTTTAATTATGTTCGCCTTTGCGCCAAGCGCTATAACGCGACTTGTGTATTAAAAGGCGCTGGAACATTAATAGCTAATGCCCAGCACACGTGGGTATGTGAAGATGGCAACCCAGCACTGGCAGTTGGCGGCAGTGGCGACGTACTCACTGGTATTATTGGGGCATTACTTGCTCAAGGTTTAAATATTGATGAAGCAGCACGCTATGGCGTAACACTGCACGCTAAAGCCGGTGATATCGCAAGTGAGCGAGACGGGCAAAGGGGAATGCTACCCAGTGATCTATTCCCAATTGTAAGAGAGTTAGTTAATAAAGTGACGTGAGTTTAAGCGTCACTTTACATAACTAATTATTAAGCTGTAATAAATCCCATTTTGTACCATATAGGTCTTCAAAAACCACTACGGTGCCATAGGGTTCTACTCTAGGCTCTTCGTTAAATGTAACGCCTTTAGAAAGCATTAAATTATAATCTCGCCACAAATCATTAGTATGCAAAAATAAAAACACGCGACCACCCGTTTGATTACCAATAGCGCTAATTTGTTCGGGCGTTGTGGCTTTAGCAAGCAGTAGATTAGTCCTGCTCGAATTAGCTCTGTTTGAACAAGCCCCGTTTGAATTTGGAGGTGAAATTAATACCCAGCGTTTACCATCTCCTAAATCAGTATCCTCGACTAACTCAAAGTTGAGCTTTTGAGTATAAAATTCAATGGCATCGTCGTAGTCCTTAACAACTAATGCAATGCCGCTTATATGCTGTTGAACGTTAGTCATGTTTGGTTTACTCCGTACTATTAAATAAATGTACTTTTTATCATATTTAGTAAACGATCAAGTAAGGTATATGCTCGCAGTATGTAGCTTATTTATAGGTATAAATTAAACAGTAACAATCTGGTTTATAATAAAAAGCAAAACCCAGCCGAGGCTGGGTTTACTTTAAGTCGAGTTTTAGCGTTAAATGCATAAAATGTTTATCTGTGTAATTCGCCAGCACGTTCTGGTTGATAGGTTACTTCTTTTATTTTTACCTTTATTAAGCCGCCACTCGGTTTAGGCCACTCAATTTCGTCGCCTTGGTTTAGTCCAAGTAATGCGCTACCAACGGGGGATAATATCGATATTTTATCGCCGCTAGAGTCACTGTTTTTTGGGTACACTAAGGTTAACGTAAATTCTTCTTTAGAAGACTCAACAATAAAGTTTACAGTTGAGTTCATTGTTACAACTGACGATGGCATATCTTTAGGTTCGACTATTGTCGCTCGTGCCAGTTCAGCTTCCAATTCTTCTTTATTATCAAAGCTACCTGCAGGCAATGATTCCATTAAGTCATACAATCTATCTGCATCGAGTGATGAGATGATTAGTTCAGGTTTTTTATTCATCTTAATATCCTTAATAATTTTTAATAAATAAAATTAACTCTGAGTATGGCTTGGCATTCATTTAAGAAGCAAAGGGATACGCGAAGTCATTTTATTAATTAGCCACACCTGTGGCTTTTACTTTATTTGTGCCCAATAGCTAAAAACCCAGCCGAAGCTGGGTTTTTATTTGAGCTAGGTGTTTAGGGGATGATTACATCATGCCTTCCAAATCCGCATTAAGCCCCTGTATGTACTGTAAATAAGGGGTTGTGGTATTATTTGTCTCTACATTGGTCTCCACTTTTGGGTATATTCAACAATGGCAGAAGCTAGTAATAACAAATACCTTAAAAAACGTAAGAATCGTGATGTCTGGATGTTTCAAATAAGAATACCTAAGGGAGTTAGGCACTTATATGACGGCAAAGAGATTTACGTAAAGTCACTTCAAACGAGCTGCATTAAGACTGCTAGGTTACGTAGAGACAGTTTGTTGGGGCAGTTAGCTGTTCAGAAGGAACAAGCTATTGATGGTGGGCGTAGTACCTTTATGAGCTTCTATAATACCTTAGAGCAAGCAAAGCGTGATGCTAGGGGTGATAAATACGAGGCATATTATCAGCTTGAAGACTCTATTTTGGTTGGAACAGAAGACCACCCAGAGGTACGACAAGAAGCAGCTAAAGCAGTTAAGACTGGGACAATACCTGTAAAATATACCTATTCCATGAGAGAAGCTCTTAATGATTGGCTGCGTAAAAACAAACAGAGAAACCAAGATACTATAGTCAAAATGAAGTCCACCGCTAGTCGTTTCTTGAGGCACCTAAACGTACACGATATGCCGCTAATGGGTATTGAAAGAAAGCAGGTGATTAGTTTTATAGACGAACTCATTCAGGAGGTAGCAGTAAGTACAGTTAAGGGTCATTTGAGTAGATTGAAAAGTATCTACGAGCATGCTTGGAGAATTGCAGAAATTGATAAACGCGAGAACCCTTTCGACTCTCACATACTTACTCATTATGAAGCAGATAAGACTATTGAAAAGAAGCAGCTATTTAGTCGTGAGGAAATTCGCGAAATAATTAGCTGGGCTAACTCTGAAGGTGAAGGCATCAAAGCTCTCGTTTATTTAGGCTTATTCACTGGATGTCGCATATCTGAAATTTGTGCTGTAACTAAAGATGATGTGTATATGGAGGGTGAGCTAATGGCGTTATATATAAGAAAGGGTAAGACAGCATCAGCGACTAGAACTGTTCCACTTCCTAAGAGGGTTCATAACATCGTAAAGAGGCGTTTGGAGGTTTCTGAAGTAGGTCAAAGCATCATTGGAATGGATGGTAAACGAGCCTCAAGAGTCTTTAGTAACTATAAATCTGCTAATGTGACGAAGGATAAAAGTCGAACATTTCATTCATTTAGGGTGCATATGAGTACGGCTTATCAAAGGGCTGGAATAGATGAGACTAGTGCAGCATTTGCTGTAGGTCATAAAGGCGGTAAGACAATGACTTATGGTTATTACTCTAAAGGTGAAGAGCTAAAGGACTTGTGTGACTATGCAGAAAGGGCTGCGGCAGTAATAGTAAGGGATTGGCTTTAAAATAACGCATGTGTAGAAGTAAATTAGTTCAACAGTCTTAATAGTCTAACAAGTTGTACTTTCATTTACTTTTCAATTGGTTAGGTTTATTCTTTGCTCGAGACTAATGGAGTACAATATAATGACTAAAGAAGAAAAAGCAAAAGAAATAGTTTTAAGACTAGCTGGTACATCAGCCTCTTGGATTTCTTACGATGCTACTTTAAGAGGCCACATTGGGTTTAAAATTGAAGGCATAGATGAGATTGTTAAAGTCCCCTCATATCTTACAGTAGCTCAAGGGGAAGACGAAATCGCTTATGCTGTGGTTGAAGCAGGGTTAGACCATGGCTATTGTAAAAATAGGGTTGAAGTGTTGAGAAAATCAGCAAGATCTTATCAAGAGTATGCACATAAACTCAGGCAAGAACTTGATGAGGTTATAAGTGAAACGATACAAAGAAAAATAGAGAGATCTCTAAAAAACTCACAGGGCTGTTAAGGCCCTGCCTAATATTTTAAACTTAAAGTGGGCGTATCAATTAAACCAGTTCAGTGTTTATCAAAACGTCAATAGAATTACATAATGAATCTAAAAGTGAACCCTAGGTACTTAATGTATATTCTTATTAGTAGTTTCCACCCAAAGAGCTTTCGTATAACACAATATACTGGCTCATGACGTTAAACTTATAGCATACAACATGAGGTATATAGTGGTTTACTGCACGGTGCTAATTCCCCTGTAGGCCTTATATATAAAGACCCTCAAGGGAATTGCATAGGATAACTATAGGATAGGCTTAAAAGCCAATATCTTCCCATAAGTTGCTTTGCTTTTTCTTTTCCCTCGATAACCTTATTTTCTCTGAAGGTAGTGTGAAGTCGTATTTAATAATATCCATAATATGTGTTTTTGATAGCTCACCTTCAGGGCTTGTTTCTTTATATTTATTTAAGTGAGCTACAGCAAGGGTCCCACCAACTTTAAAGAACGTATCGAAAACGTCTATCGCAAGAGTCTCAGGCGTTGTGTTGTGTTTATCACAAAAGCTTTCTTCAATAATATGCTCTACAGGGAAGCCAAGACGTTTTAATTCTTTAGATAAAGTAGTTGGTATATCTACACCTCTTGACTCAAAAACTGGCAATGCTTTATCTTTTTTCTGAGGTATTAAACAGAACTCTGCTGCTAGTAATGGCAGATTATACCTTTCTCGACATATCTGCTTAAAGTTGTCATTAGTTATCTCATCGCCTTTTGGCACTGACTGTTGAGCATTGTAAGGGAAGGGGATGTTTGAATGCTCTCTATTAAGTGTCGCAGGTGCAATCATAAGGTTAGAGGGGGTAAGCTTACCTACGAGGTCTCCTTTTCCCTTAAGTGGGTCTATATGACACAAGTGGTATTCATAAGTTTTGGTAACTGTTTCACCATCGCTTTGAAATCCACACGCTTTACGATAGAACTTCCACAGGTGAATTAGACCTCTTAACTCATTGGTATCAGCAGGTATTGAGTTTGTACACTGACGTTGGAAGGCCCTGCGTAACCATTGACCAAATGAGCTACTAAAGAACTTATAGTCAATGGTCTTAGTGTGGCAGTCTTGGCATATGCTTATCGTAGAGCGACGCTGCTTACCTGTAATTGGATTAGTTGTTAATGCTTTTACTCTACGCTTACCGCACTCTCTACAGGTCACGGGACGTTGTTTTGCCATTGAAGGCACTCCTTTATTATCTCTAAATTTCATCCACGCGAACGCATTTAAGTACCGTGTCATTCGTGCGGGGATTCTGGTGTTTTGGGAAGGTGTATTACTTTTCTTTCTTTGATTCTTTCACTATGCGACTTACTGAACTTACGGCAATATTATGTTTAGCTGATGTTTTACGTACAGAGAGACCACTATTTATATCTTTCATGACTTCTTCTCTGTTTATGGTAGCGCTACGTCCTTTATAAAGCCCTTTCTTCTTTGCTGCTTCAATGCCTTCACGTTGGCGCTCTAAAATGAGTTCACGTTCAAATTGGGCCACAGCGCCAAGCATTGTGAGCATTAGATTGTCCATTGAGTTTTCACCACCAGCGGTAAAAGTTAAGTTTTCTTTTATAAACCTTATTGTGACTCCTTTAGCTTTTAGGCTTTCAACAATCTCTAGCAAGTCTTTGGTATTACGGGCTAACCTATCCATAGAGTGAACCACTACTTCATCACCTTCACGAACATGGTTCATCATAGCGGTAAGCTGTGGGCGCTCAGTGCTTTTAGCTGAGGCTTTTTCAATGAACTTCTTATCGTAAGCCACATCAACCAATTGTCTATCAGTGGACTGTTGAGAGGATGAGACTCGAATATATGCGATAGTTTGATGGTTACTCATCTATGAAGTGTTCCTTTATAAGTCTTAGATCCATAAATATTACTGTGCCGTTAATTTAAAATCAACCCTAATGAGAACGGTTTTAAGGACTTTTATAGTGTTCTCATTTAGCATACCTAAATGGATACAGGAAAGTGTCTTTATGCGTAAAAAGAGATACTTGGAATTAGGACTATTACTTAGTAGGTAAGCGAAAGTAAGTATGAATAAGAGAGCTTACAAAGGGGGAGCAGCTCTCTATTTATTTGACTATATATCTACTTCTTGTATTGCTGTGGGGTTGGAACAACAAACAATGGAAGGATAGGCATTTCTACACCAGCTCGGGCAGACATACCATAAACTTGCTCTCGTAAGTAAGGGTATAGTATTAGCGGTGCATTCTGGGCGGCAAAACTGTAGATATGCTCGATATTAAATTTACTTTCATCGACTGTAAATAAGCCTGCAAGTTCTACAATGATTTTATAGCAATCATCAGATTCTTGTGGAGAAAACACTTCTGCTTTAACTTTCACGCCAAACAGTTTATGTTCTTCATTATATTCATTATATCCGTGCGTAAAATTGAAGTTGTCTAGATCATCACGGTCTATATCTTCTATACCCATTCGTTCAAATGACATGGAAATAACGTCCATCGAATCGAGTTGAATGGGGTGAAAATCAAACCTTGCTTCTTTAGTCACATTAACATCCGTTTATTTAGGCAGCAATAGCATTCATGCTTGCGTAATCGCTTTGTTGATTACTACAAGAACTAATTAGAGAAGCTGCCATTTGGGCAGCTCCTGAGTAACATTTTGCTTGAGCGAAAGCGAAATATTTTAAAGCGTTACCTTTATCTTGTCTCAAGGAATAACTCTGAGCCGTAACGAAAGTTTCACAGGTTTCTGTCTGTAAAGAAATTCCACGGTAATCACCAGCGATACTGTCTATTGATACAGCTATTGGTGAATTAGAGTGTGCTCTGACGTTATCAACATATTCTTGAGGCGATTGAGCTTTAATAGTCTCAATTGCTGCTCTCATAGCTTCTAATAGTGTCAAGTCTTTTTCCATTTTACACCTCTCTTATGGTGGTTACTTAGTCCACTTAGTGGACTCCACCTATTTCAATCTTGTCAGTTGTTTTTACAACCAAACAAGTTGGGGACTCTACCCCTAATAAGTATCTAGCTGGATAATATTTCCTGTTAGATACTTTAAAGTCAACTCGTAATGCATCGATAGTTCTGCCCCAAGCTTCTTCAATCATTGAGACAAAGTTATCAAACATGCCTGAGACTTCTGAGAAATCCACATTGCCATTAGCTTTAGTGAACTTATCTTCAGATACTCTTATAAACTCACAAAGCTCTTTATGGAACTCGGGTTCATGGCGAGTCGCATCAAGTATTACAATATCATCGTTAAAACTAACATCTATAATTGACATTTGAGTCTCTGAGCAATGGTCCTTGGAGTATTGTGCCATCCAAAATGCCTTTGCTAACTCGAATGCATCTTTCCTACCACTCTCACCTGAGTAGTCCCAGAAATAAGCACCAGAACCTCTGCGTGATGTATTGCCATCAGTCGTATATTTAAAGCCTTGTCTAGCTATTGATGTCGCGTTCTCAGTAGTTGTTCCATGAGTTCCCTTCATTACTTATCTTTAACCTTAATACTAGTCTCTACTTCTGAGGGCGCGCAATTTTACACGAAAATAATTATTAAAAAAACAACTATTAAGCGAGTCAGTCTAAATATACGCAAATAACTTGTATTTAGAACAATAATATAAAGAAAACCAAACTTCAACAAACTTAAATAGTGACACAAGGCAGTCGTCTCAAAAATACTTCTCTTGAGTGCTGTGTTACTTTTTAGGGGGTAAATGTGCCTGTAATGCACTGTAAAGTGATAAGTTAGTTAACCTTAATAGTTTCGCTGTTTCAAAGTGAAAGTGACTGGTAAAGCTAATGGGGGTCTTTAGTTAGGCAAAAAATAAACTTTTATAAAACACGTTTTTCTTTGAAAGTATTGTACGACGCAATCGCAAAGGCGCTTTAGCATCCCCAACACTCCCCCCTACGACTTAATATATGTAGTGAGCTAATTTAAAATAGAGTCTGAAGCACTAGTTTTATTTGCTAGTTAGAAAAGGAAAGTAGGGCAGGTGTATACCTAAGTATACAAAAGGGTTTATCCATGTCTCTACATATGTCTCTACGCAGAGTGGATAAACCCTTATAAATCAATGGTTAATATGGGTTGTGATGATTACATCATGCCGCCCATGCCACCCATACCGCCCATGCCACCCATATCAGGTGCACCAGCAGATTCGTCTTTAGGGATTTCAGCTACCATTGCTTCAGTAGTGATCATTAGACCCGCAATAGACCCTGCAAACTGTAGCGCAGAGCGTGTTACTTTAGTTGGATCTAGGATACCCATTTCAATCATGTCGTTGTATTCGCCAGTTGCTGCGTTGTAACCGTAGTTACCATCGCCGCCTTTAACTGCGTTAATTACAACTGATGCTTCGTCGCCTGCGTTTGTTACGATTTGACGAAGTGGTGCTTCCATCGCACGAAGTGCAACTTTAATACCGTGGTTTTGATCTTCGTTGTCGCCAACTAAATCAGCTAGCTTGCTAGCAGCACGTACAAGTGCAACACCGCCGCCAGGTACTACGCCTTCTTCAACCGCTGCACGAGTTGCATTTAATGCATCTTCAACGCGGTCTTTTTTCTCTTTCATTTCGATTTCAGTAGCAGCACCTACTTTGATTACTGCAACACCGCCAGCTAGTTTAGCCATGCGCTCTTGAAGTTTTTCTTTATCGTAGTCTGATGTAGCTTCTTCAATTTGTGCTTTAATTTGAGAAACACGACCAGTAATACCAGCTTCTTCACCAGCACCATCAATGATAGTTGTATCATCTTTAGTGATAATGACGCGTTTAGCTGTACCTAGGTCTTCAACTGTTGCTTTTTCAAGCTCTAAGCCGATTTCTTCAGAAATAACAGTACCGCCAGTTAATACAGCGATATCTTGTAGCATTGCTTTACGACGATCGCCAAAGCCAGGTGCTTTAACAGCTGATACTTTAACAATACCGCGCATGTTATTAACTACTAATGTAGCTAGTGCTTCGCCTTCAAGGTCTTCTGCGATGATTAGTAGTGGTTTACTTGCTTTAGCAACCGCTTCTAATGTTGGTAACAATTCGCGGATGTTAGATATTTTTTTATCTACAAGTAGAATAAATGGGTTATCTAGTTCAACAGTGCCTTTTTCTGGGCTGTTGATAAAGTAAGGAGATAAGTAACCACGGTCAAACTGCATGCCTTCAACAACATCTAGTTCGTTTTCAAGTGATTGACCTTCTTCTACAGTAATAACACCACTGTTACGGCCTACTTTTTCCATTGCTTGAGCAATGATATTACCAATCTCTTGATCAGAGTTAGCTGAAATAGTACCTACTTGTGCAATTGCTTTAGTATCAGAACAAGGAACAGATAACGCTTTAAGCTCTGCAACAGCAGCAATAACTGCTTTGTCGATGCCGCGCTTAAGGTCCATTGGATTCATGCCTGCTGCAACAGCTTTAAGGCCTTCATTAACAATAGACTGTGCAAGTACTGTAGCGGTAGTTGTACCATCGCCGGCTGCATCATTTGCTTTAGATGCAACTTCTTTAACCATTTGTGCGCCCATGTTTTCAAACTTGTCTTCAAGTTCGATTTCTTTTGCTACAGAAACACCATCTTTAGTGATAACTGGAGAGCCAAATGATTTGTCTAGTACAACGTTACGGCCTTTAGGACCTAATGTAACTTTTACTGCGTTTGCCAGGATGTTTACGCCAGTTAGCATTTTAGCGCGTGCGTCACCTGCAAAAAGTACTTCTTTTGCTGCCATGTTTTAAATTCCTCTAAATTCTTAAATGTTTATAAACGAAAAGTAGGTTTAGCCTACAATGCCTAAAATATTATCTTCACGCATGATCAGGTACTCTTGACCTTCGATCTTTTCAACTTTTTCAACATATGAGCCAAATAACACAGTGTCACCGGCTTTAACTTCTAACGCTCTCACGTCACCGTTATCTAAAACGCGACCATTACCTACGGCTACAACTTCTCCGCGAGTTGATTTTTCAGCTGCAGAGCCAGTTAATACAATACCGCCAGCAGATTTTGTTTCTTCTTCTAGACGTTTAACGATTACGCGATCTTGTAAAGGACGAATGTTCATGTTTTTTAGTTCTCCTAACAGTTTCTGAACAGTACAGAAAAAAGCTTTTCTAATTTGCATTCATTAATGGGGGTAGAGTGAAAAATTCCAAGAGAAAAAATGATAAATTTTTAATCTTTTCGCTCATATTCGCCATCAATAGTCGTTGGTCGTTCCATTTGCCCTTGCTCTCGTTCAGCATGTTGCTGGGCAGCAAACGGCGATGGCCCTTGTTGCCTACCTGCGCTCATTCTAACAGTTGCTTGACTAGCAAGGCCTGCGGCCAGTTTGTTACGAATTGCAGGCGTTAATAATAGTAACCCAAATACGTCGGTCATAATGCCAGGAGTAAGTAATAATACCCCTGCAATTACAACGCATATTCCGGTAAATAATTCTTTAGCTGGCATTTGCCCTTGCGCCATTTGCGCTTGTACGTTTTGCAGCGCACCCATACCTTGTGTTTTAACCATTTTGGCACCTAAAATCGCGGTAATAACAACAAGTGCAATTGTTGCAAATCCGCCAATCACATCGCTTACTTGAATCAGTAAGGCGATTTCGATAATAGGGATGATGATAAACAACACAAATAAAAATCTAAACATAGCGCTCTCTAAATAATGACACTCAAAAGAGTTGATGAAATATAAATGAGGGTGACTAGGTCTCTTTTCAAGGTTAGGGCATAGGTATAGTCATTTTACTGATATTTAAGCGTCTACACATTGTATCGGCTATCAGATACTATGAAGCTAGACACTGTCCAATAAGAATAGGTTCATAATGACTACGCATTTTAAAATGATTTTTACGACCTGCAAAGACGAAGCAGAAGCACGCAGCCTAGCAAGGGCGTTGGTAGAAAAAAAGCTAGCAGCTTGTGTAAATATTTTACCTAACATGGGCTCTATTTATATGTGGGAAGGCGAAGTAGCAGAAGCAACTGAAGCCAAGCTACTTATAAAAACAAAAGCAGATAAAATGAACGATGTGTTTTTAACAATAAAAGAGCTACATAGCTACGAAGTGCCGGAGATTCAGGTTGTAGAAGTTTCAACTGGTAATTTGGCGTATTTTAATTGGATGGACGAGGTACTGAATTAATGCGTTTTTTCTTTTTATTGTTGGTTACATTATTAACCGTACCCGTAAAGGCTGCGACTAATAATGTGCTTGGTGATCTACTTGGGCCTCCGCAACAGACTTTTTTACCTGTAGACCAAGCGTTTGTTTTTGATTTTGACCAACAAGGCAGTACCTTGTTTGTAGGTTGGGATATAGCGCCAGACTATTATTTATATAAAAAGAAAATAGAAATTATCGCCAAAGGTGCAAACATTCAAGTAGGCGACTCTGGCAGTGGCGAAATTATTGAAGATGAATTTTTTGGTAAAACAGAGGTTTTTTTTAATTCTGCGAGTGTTATTAGTAAGCTAGGCAATGTAACCGAAGACGCCGTGGTTAAAGTTCGTTACCAAGGCTGTGCAAAAGCAGGGCTTTGTTATCCGCCAGAAGTTATCAGTATTCCGCTAAGTGTAATTAGTGGCGAACAGATTAAAAATGTAGATCAAAATAGCGCTACCGATAAAGCAGCAACTGCGCAAAGTACATTTGCAGCACTTAACGAGCCAGCTACTGAACCTACAACAAATTCGGATGATACCGAAAAAGAGCTTACTTTTACTGAGCAATTAGCAAGTCAGGGCTTAATAACTAATTTACTTATATTTTTTGTTGTTGGTGTAGGCCTTGCTTTTACGCCGTGCGTATTTCCAATGTTTCCTATTTTGTCGAGCTTAATTGCGGGTCAGCAAAACCTTTCAACTAAAAAAGCGTTTGCGTTGTCGTTTGTATATATACAAGGCATGGCAGTTACCTATGCAGCACTAGGCTTAGTTGTTGCGGCGCTTGGTGGGCAAGTGCAGGGGTATTTACAGCATCCATTTGTATTAGTTAGCTTTAGTTTACTATTTGTATTATTGGCTATGTCGATGTTTGGTTGGTACGAAATAAAACTGCCAAGCAGTATGATGAGCAAGCTAACTCAGGTAAGTAATAACCAAAAAGGCGGCAACTACGTTGGCGTATTTTTAATGGGTGTACTGTCGGGGTTAATTGCATCACCGTGTACTACTGCGCCACTGTCGGCGACGCTCTTATTTGTAGCGCAAAGTGGTGATTACTTAGTAGGTGGTTTAACGCTATACGTGCTTAGTTTAGGTATGGGGTTACCACTTTTATTACTTGGTACATCTGGCGGTAAATTGCTGCCTAAAGCAGGTGGTTGGATGGAGCAAGTTAAAACTTTGTTTGGCTTTGTAATGCTTGTTGTGCCGCTTATATTACTTGAGCGACTAGTAAGCGCCGACATTATATTATTAATGGCTGGTGTGCTTGCATTAGCAACGGCACTTTACCTACATCACTGGCAAAGTAGCCAAACACAAAGCAAGTTAAAAACTGTATTATGGTTTGCTGCAACGCTATTAGTTATGACAGGGTTTACGTTAACTAAAAACTACTTTTGGCCAGTACAAGCTGTGCAAGTAAGCTCACAAAGTAATGAGTTTAAAAAGGTGGCGGATTTAGCTGAGCTAAAAGAAGCCGTAGCGCAAGCGAATAATGAAGGTCGAATGGTTATGGTCGACTTATATGCTGACTGGTGTGTGGCGTGTAAAGAGTTTGAGCATTACACGTTTCCAGATGCCAAAGTGCAAAGTGAATTTAGCCATTATCAGCTAATTCAAGTTGATTTAACTAACAGTGACAATAAAACAATTGAGTTAATGGAAGAGTACACCGTGTTTGGTTTACCTAGTATTTTGTTTTTTAACACCCAAGGTAAAGAGCTAACTACACAACGTGTAACCGGCTTTTTAAACGCAGAAGATTTTGCTAAACACCTTGCTACAGTGCGCGCCAGCGCACAATAATAGTGCAATAGAGCCACTTGGATATACCAAGTGGCTTACGACTCCCTCCTAGTTATTCGTCCCCAAAATAGAGATTGGACCAGTATTTTGCTGCTATTTACATCGAAATCACTATAATAGTTGGTTAACGTGAGAATTTGTTGCTACATTACTTTTTTCTGCTTGCTTAAAAGCGAAAAACTACTTAGCAACCGCTTAACTCATTACTTATAGGATATATCGCGTATTATGGCTGCAAAATTTAACCTTTTAGTTATAAATGGTCCAAATTTGAACATGCTTGGCAAACGTGAACCGGATAAATACGGTTTTCAAACGCTAAGTGAAATTATGAGCGAACTAACCAGTGCCGCTGATAGTCTAGATGTTGAGTTAGCACATTTTCAAAGTAATAGTGAGCAAGCCCTCATTGAGCGAATACACAGTGCTTGGCAAGCGGTTGATTACATAATAATTAACCCTGCTGCATTTACGCATACAAGCGTTGCATTACGTGATGCATTGCTAAGTGTTGATATTCCGTTTTTTGAAGTGCACTTAAGTAATGTGCACGCACGTGAAGCCTTTCGTCATCATTCGTATTTTTCTGATGTGGCACAAGGCGTGATATGTGGATTAGGTGCAATGGGTTACCACGCAGCATTAAATGCCGCTGTGAGCCGGTTGAAAAACTCGATTTAATTTTAAATTAACACACAAACAAACAGGCGGGTCGTGTAATGGATATTCGCAAGATAAAGAAGCTTATCGAATTAGTAGAAGAATCAGGTATTGCTGAGCTAGAAATCACTGAAGGTGAAGAATCAGTACGTATTAACCGTAACAACATGAGCGCAGGCCCTGGTTACCCGCAATTTGCTCCACAGCAATATGCACCAGCGCCAGCAGCAGCCCCAGCTCCAGTTGCAGCAGCTCCTGTAGCAGTTGAAGCAGCAGCTCCAGCAGAACCTACTGGCCATCAAGTTAAATCACCAATGGTTGGATCTTTCTATGCAGCAGCGTCTCCTGAAGCTCCAGCGTATGTAGAAGTTGGTCAGCAAGTTAAAGTTGGCGATACGCTTTGTATTATCGAAGCTATGAAAATGATGAACCAAATTGAGTCAGATAAAGCCGGTACAGTAAGAGCTATCTTAGCTGAAAATGGCGAGCCAATAGAATTTGATCAACCTCTATTCATCATTGAATAATAGCGTAACCTAAAAGGCCAACTCTAATGTTAGATAAAGTAGTCATTGCAAACCGAGGTGAAATTGCACTTCGTATATTGCGCGCCTGCAAAGAGCTTGGGATCAAAACGGTTGCTGTGCATTCAACGGCGGATCGCGATCTTAAGCATGTATTGCTTGCAGATGAAACCATCTGTATTGGTAGACCATCAGCAACTGAAAGTTATTTAGATATCCCGCGCATTATTGCTGCGGCTGAAATAACTGACGCTGTAGCGATTCATCCAGGTTACGGTTTCCTTGCAGAAAACGCTGATTTTGCCGACCAAGTTGAGCAAAGTGGTTTTGTATTTATTGGTCCAAAAGGTGACACTATTCGCCTTATGGGTGATAAAGTTTCTGCTATTTCAGCAATGCGTAAAGCAGGCGTTCCATGTGTACCAGGGTCTGATGGTCCGGTATCAGATGATAAAGAACGTAACATGCAAATCGCTAAACGAATCGGTTACCCGGTAATCATCAAAGCCGCTGGTGGCGGTGGTGGTCGTGGTATGCGTGTTGTTCGTAGCGAATCTGAACTTATTGATTCAATTGCATTAACACAGCAAGAAGCTAAGCAGTTCTTTGGTAATAGCATGGTTTACATGGAGAAATTCCTTGAAAACCCACGCCATATCGAAGTTCAAGTATTAGCAGATGGCCAAGGTAATGCAGTACATTTAGGTGAACGTGATTGTTCTATGCAACGTCGTCACCAAAAAGTAGTTGAAGAAGCACCAGCGCCAGGTATTACTGCAGAAACACGTAAATTTATTGGTGAACGCTGTACACGTGCATGTATCGAAATTGGATACCGCGGTGCAGGTACGTTTGAGTTTTTATACGAAAACGGCGAGTTTTACTTCATCGAAATGAATACACGTATTCAGGTTGAACACCCTGTAACTGAAATGGTTACTGGTATTGATTTAATCAAAGAGCAGTTAAAAATTGCTGCCGGTCAACCATTATCATTCACGCAAGACGACGTTGTTATTCGTGGTCATGCTATTGAGTGTCGTATTAATGCTGAAGACCCTGAAACGTTTATCCCTTCACCGGGTAAAATTACACGTTTCCATCCTGCTGGTGGCTTAGGTATTCGTTGGGACAGCCATATTTACGCTGACTATACGGTTCCACCACATTACGATTCAATGATTGGTAAGTTAATCACTTACGGTGAAAATCGTGACGTAGCTATTGCCCGCGCGCGCAATGCACTTAACGAGCTAGTAATTGACGGAATTAAAACTAATACTCCTTTGCATAAGAGAATTCTTGCAGATGAAAACTTCCAAAATGGTGGTACTAACATCCACTATCTTGAGAAGAAATTAGGATTGTAATTCTAGCCTGTAAAAAGGCGTTTTATCTTAGTTAATAACCCGAGTTATTAAGCTGATTTAAATAATTAAAAATCCGATATCAGGAGACTGATATCGGATTTTTTAATGCCTGTAATTTAAGTTTTATAGGCAATAAAAAAGTCCATAAAATATACTGCAAAGAGTAAATTCGATGGACTCAATATTTATATAATATGTTGAACTAACATTACACTAATTTAGATTCAATTAACTGTAGTGCTTCTTCTAAAATTGTTTCTACTGCTTTTTTAGCGCGCTCAGGGTCGCGTGACTTTATGGTCTCTAAAATATCAGCGTGCTTAGCAACATCTGCGCCCGGTACACCTTTAATGTGGTTTGTATAACGAATACTTACTCTAAGGGCTGTACTAATAAACTCAGTTAACTGCACAAAAAAGCGATTGTTACTGGCCACTAATATGCTGGTATGAAAAGCAATGTCAGCTTCTAGTGGGTCGTCTAAGCCTTCGTCTGCTTCAGCCATACGGGCTAAGGCACTATCTATATCAGCGAGTTGTTCAGCAGTTGCATTTAGTGCAGCAAGAGCGGCCGCTTGTGGTTCAAGGGCAACGCGTACTTGAGTAAACTCTTTTAATAACGACAGTGATGGTTTGCTGCTTAAAATCCAACGTAGTACGTCGGTATCAAACATGTTCCAGCTGCTTTCAGGTAATACACGAATACCTTGCTTAGGACGAGAAGAAATTAATCCTTTAGCAGAGAGCATTTTTACCGCTTCGCGGGTAGCGCTGCGACTTACATCATACTTTATACATAAATCGGCTTCAGAAGGCAGGCCTTCGCTTACAGGGTAAACACCACGCACAATAGCAAAACCCAAATCGTGGGTTAATTGTTGTGTTAAATTTTGACGGGGTTGGCTTTTCATTGCGCAGGATTCCGAGTTGATATATTGCTTTATTATATATCATATATCATATTAATGTACTCAAGGATATGATATAAACTTTTAATTAGCTAAATATTTTAACACAGCAATAACGACTTAGTTTGGCTCTTTATACTGTAAATGTAAGTTTATAAAGAGTTTAAATAAAATTGTAAATGCGCTGTATGGAGAGTTGAATTTGAACACCCTAGCTCAATATCATAGTCTTTCTGGTAAAGTTATTTTTATTACAGGCGGTGCATCAGGCATTGGTAGAGCAATGGTTAAATCCTTTGTAAACCAAAATGCAAAAGTGGCATTTATAGATATTGATGATAAGGCAGCGCAATCGCTTATTCGTGATTTACCCAATGCAAAACTATGGTATAGGCAAGTTGATGTAACTGACTCTCATGCACTTCAGCAATCACTTGTGGATGCATGCGCCGCTTTTGGTGCCATTAATGTACTAGTTAATAATGTAGCGAACGATCGCCGTCAAGCAAGCGAAGACGTTACAGTGCAAGACTGGGATCAGTGCTTACAAATAAACTTAAACCCTGCATTTTTTGCCTCTCAAGTTGCTATGTCTTTTATGAAGGGCGATGGAGCGGGCAGTATCATTAACTTTAGTTCTATTAACGCTATTATGGGGCAACCTCAAATGGCAGGCTATGTAACCGCAAAAGCAGGCCTAATTGGTATGACTAAGGCACTGGCTCGCGATTACGGCGAGTTTGGTATTCGCGTTAACGCTATTTTACCAGGGTGGGTGGCTACCGACCGTCAACTAGCAAGCTGGTTTACCGAAGAAGAGCAAGTTAAGTGGATGGAAGCCATGGCGCTTAAAAAATTAGTAACTCCTGAAGATGTTGCTAATTTGGCACTCTTTTTAGCCGCCGATGAAAGCAGTATGATCACCGGGCAAAGTATTAAAATTGACGGTGGGAGGCTTTAAAGCTTGGCTACTTCATCTCTTTTTATTGCTGTTGACTGGGGCACGAGCCATTTACGCGCTTATTTGTGCGAAGTACGAGCGCAATCAACACTTAAACTATTAGCACAACGTGATGGCCCTGGCGTTGTTAAGGCAAATCAAAATTTTGAGCAAACCCTAATCGACACCATTGCGGTGTGGAAGCAAGAATATGGCAGCTTACCTATATATATTGCAGGACAAATTACCTCAAGCATCGGCTGGCACGAAACACCTTATTTAGAATGCCCAATTAATCCCGAAGGGTTACTTAATGCTGCTGTTAGCTTTGATTGCGATGGGCATATTATTAAAGCGTTACCTGGCACAAAGTGTACGCTGCAAAATGGCTTGTTTGATGTAATGCGCGGCGAAGAGCTGCAAATTTTAGGGTTTTTAAAGCAAAACCCAGAGTATCAACAAGGTAAAATATTACTCTGTTTGCCTGGCACACATACCAAATGGGTGCTTATAAACAATGGCGAAATCATTTGCTTTAAAACAGCCATGACCGGTGAGTTATATGATTTGTTATGTCATCAAAGTGTTTTAATTCCTAACGACTGCGCAGAAGGTGAGTTTGACTTTAAAGCATTTGAGCAAGGCTGTGAGCTAACTTTAGGTAGTGATAGCGGTAACTTGGCACATGGTATTTTTAGTGTGCGTACCCGCCAGCTTTCAAAGGAGTTAACGCCAGTACAAGCTAAAGCCTATTTGTCGGGTGTATTAATTGGCAGCGATGTACGAGCAGCTCGCCACGCTAGTGAATGGCAATTATTAAGTGATACGCAAGTTGTGGTGATTGGCACAAAGCAGCTGAATAAGTGTTTTACTACGGCGCTTAACCAAATAGGTGTGAAGTGTGTTGAGTTTGATATTAAAACAGCGACGCTTAGTGGCTTTAATTATTTATTTAATTTAGAGTCAAAAAAATAAACCCCTTTATAACGGTTAAATTATGAAGGGGTTAACAGGAAGCTATTATAACTTGATAGTTAAGCGCTTTTAGCTGCTTGGTTATGCTCAATATAATCATTAAGCGCAGTAACTTGCGCCTCATTAAAACGTAGTCCTAATTTGCTGCGGCGCCATAAAATATTGTATGCGTTTTCTGCCCACTCTTCATTTAGCAAGTAATCTACTTCTGCTGCAAATAAACCATGGCCAAAATCTTGGCCTAAATCATTCAACCCAGTTGCACTACCTAAAATATGTTTAGCACGAGTACCATAAGTGCGTACAAAGCGTTTAAGTGTTATTTCAGGTAGCCATTCGTATTTTGCTTTTAGCTCTGATTTAAGTGCTTCTACAGAGCTAAAATCACCACCAGGGAGCGGACTATGTTTGGTCCACGCTTTGCTCATTTGTGGGTAAAAGTCTTCAAGCTTATTAACCGCAGCTTCGGCAAGTTTGCGATAAGTTGTAATTTTTCCGCCAAACACACTCAGTAGAGGTGTTTGTTTAGCATCACTCGAAAGCTCTAATTTATAATCGCGAGTAACGGCTTGTGCATTAACTGATTCGTCATCAAGTAATGGGCGTACACCAGAAAAGGTATGTACTATGTCTTCGCGTTTAATCGGTTGTTTAAAGTAGGTATTAGTAATATCAATTAAGTAATCAATTTCTTCATCACTAATTTTAACGTCTTGTGCTTCACCTTTGTGTTCTACATCGGTTGTGCCAATAAGTGAGAAGTCATCTTCAAACGGAATAACAAACACAATACGCTGATCTTTATTTTGTAAAATATAAGCTTGTTTTTCATCGTGAATGCGAGGCACTACAATGTGGCTACCTTTTACAAGGCGAATATTTTGTGGTGATTTTTCTGTTAGTGCTTCGTCAAATAATTTAGCAACCCAAGGACCCGCAGCATTAACGATGCCTTTGGCAGAAATGGTGTATTTAGCTTTGCTCTTTTGCTGCTCAAGCGTTACTTGCCATTTACCTTGCTCACGTTTAGCATTTACACACTTAGTTTGCGTGGTAATAACAGCACCTTTTTGTTGCGCTGCTAGGGCGTTTAAAACGACTAGGCGAGAGTCATCAACCCAGCCATCTGAGTACTCAAAACCTTTAGTAATAGAGGGTTCTAAAACGCTATTTTCACCAAATTTAATGCTTCGAGAACCCGCAAGTGTCTCGCGTTTTGCTAGGTTGTCATACATAAACAAGCCAATACGAATCATCCAAGCTGGGCGCAGGTGTTTTTGATGCGGCAATCTAAAGGTTAGCGGCCACATAATATGAGGTGCGTTTTTAAGTAGTACTTCTCGCTCTGCTAAGGCTTCTTTTACTAATCTAAATTCGTAATGCTCAAGGTAGCGCAGACCGCCGTGGATCAGCTTAGAACTGTTTGAAGATGTTGCACAGGCAAGGTCTGATTGTTCGCACAATAGAACTTTTAACCCTCTGCCAGCTGCATCAGCCGCTATTCCAGTGCCGTTTACACCGCCACCGATGACTAGTAAGTCATATTCGTTATCTGCTAATTCCACCGAGCTAACCTTTTTATTTGTAATATAAATAAGACATAAGCATCATAAAGCTGCTGTTTTCATTTGACAATAGAAAACCCAGTTTTTGTTCGTTAATTTTGACGCTAATCCATTTTCAATTTAAAGCAGTAAAACATGCCTTTTAAATCTAGCATTTAGCTAAGTTAAAAAAGCAAAGTGGCTAAAGTATTAGCCTTAGCCACTTGGTATTTACTGCGGGCAGTTTTTATTCGTTAAGCAGACTTGGGCTACGCAGTGCTGCCATTTTGCGTATAGATCGTTACGCTCGTCGGCACTCATGGTGGGCTCAAAGCGACGGTCGCATGTCCACATTTTAGATAACTGTTCAGTCGACTCGTACACACCTGCTTGCAAGCCAGCTAAATAAGCGACCCCTAAAGAAGTGGTTTCGGTCACTGTTGGGCGCTCAACTGTTGCACCTAAAATATTAGATAAGAAAGTCATAACCCAATTATTTTTTACCATACCGCCATCTACACGAAGCACACTTGGGCGAAGGCCATCACGCTCCATCGCTTTTTGTAAATCTTTGGTCTGGTAGCCAACTGATTGCAGCGCTGCAGCAACAATAGTGCTAATACCAGAGTCGCGTGTTAACCCTAAAATAGCGCCACGTGCATTAGGGTCCCAATAAGGAGCGCCTAAACCAGTAAACGAAGGCACTAAAAATACACCATGATCGAGCGGTACATCTTTAACCATTGACTCACTTTCACCAGCATGGCTAAGTAGTTTTAAGCCTTCAACAATCCACTGCATAGTTGCGCCAGCCATAAATATACTGCCTTCAATGGCATAAGTTGGCTTGCCGTTTAATCTGTAGGCAACAGTGGTCAGTAAGCGGTTTTCTGAGGTCAGTGCTTTTTCGCCAGTGTTAAGCATTAAAAAACAGCCAGTACCGTAAGTACTTTTAGCCATGCCTTGTTCAAAACATGCGTGTCCTACAAGCGCAGCTTGTTGATCGCCTGCAATACCACATACGCGAATTGGCGCGCCAAAAATATCAGCGCTGGTTGAACCAAACTCGTCAGCTGAATCCATTACTTCTGGCAGCATAGATTCTGGAATATCGAATAACTCTAAAAGCTCTTGATCCCACTGCTGGGTATGAATATTAAATAACATGGTGCGCGATGCATTGGTTGCATCGGTGCGGTGCTCTTTACCGCCAGTCAGCTGCCAAAGTAGGTAAGTGTCAACCGTACCGAAGGCGAGCTCACCTGCAAGGGCTTGTTCGCGTGCGCCTTCAACGTTATCTAAAATCCAACGAACTTTAGTGGCCGAAAAATAAGGGTCGAGCAGTAAGCCTGTTTTATCGCTTATTGTTTGGCAAAGCTCATCAGTTGTTAGGCTTTCGCAATAGTCACTGGTGCGACGGTCTTGCCATACAATAGCGTTATAAATTGTTTTGCCTGTTTTTTTGTTCCATACCAAAGTGGTTTCGCGCTGATTGGTGATACCAATGGCAATAATTTCTTCAGGCTTTACATCGTTTTTAGTTAAGACTTCGCGACTAGTGCTAAGCACTGTTTGCCAAATATCGTTAGGGTCGTGTTCTACCCAACCATTTTGTGGAAAATGCTGCGAAAATTCTTGTTGTGCTGTACCAAAAACGTCTGCATCTTTTGTAAACAAGATGGCCCGAGAGCTTGTGGTTCCTTGATCAATTGAGAGTATGTATTTGGACATGATATTTGTGTTATTTATCTTATCTTATATATGACTAGATTGCCTTTAACCGAAGTTAATGGCAATGGTTTTTTCTTAAAATAGCAGATTAAAAAATAAACACGCTAATATTTGCTGGTAACTCTTTTATATAAAAGGCGTTTTATTTTTGCATTATTTTAAGGGCGTATGCGGCTATTGATTAAAACAACCGCTTAAAGCTTATTATTACTTGGTGTGAGGTTTAGCTTGTAGCCAATCCATACCGGTAGAAAAGCGATTATCAAACCCACGCCATTGTGGCAGCGGCTTACCATCAACAACAGCTTGGTCGCCGTTTTGTGGTAAATCTAAGTATTTACACTCGCGGTCTATGCCTTTTACGTGGCAATCCATCATGGCAAGTACAAAGTGTTTGTTGGTCTCGTTTAGTGTGCGCATAGACCACGAAGGCTCGTAGTAATGGCCGATATCTAATTCGCTGCTGCTTTGTGCAATAGCAGGGGCTGGGTGTGGTGCTATATTATGGCGTGCATTTTTGTAAGTAAGCATGTACTTATCTGTGCTGCCTGTTTGTTCATAAAGACTTTTAATGCCTTCATAGCCTGAAATGTCATCTAGGTTACCGGCTACATAAAGCGAAGGTACTTTAATATTTTCCATTGCTTTGGCATCAAATATAGCGTGCTGTCCGCCCCATGGTGCAAAGGCTACCATCGCTTTTATACGTGGGTCTACTTTTGGGTTTTGGTATTGCCCACCAGCGCAGCTGTTTAGTAATTGCTGTACTTGTTTAATTTGAGCTGGGTCTTTCATACCCGTAAACATAGCCGTTGTTTGCTCATTAAAAGCGTAACAACCACCTATCGTATTTACAGCGCCATAGCCACCCATTGAGTAACCAATTACGCCTGCGCTTTTGTTATCTACTTGCTTGCTTGCAAAGTTGTTTTGCTCATTAAAGTAATTAATAACAAACTGCTGATCGCGTGAGCGATTTATAAGCGTGCTAAAAAAGCCAGAAAACGGTGCGTTTTCAAAATCAACATCTGCGTTAGTTGAATCAGTATGATCAATCGCTGCAACAATGTAGCCGTGCGACGCTAAGTGCTCGCCTAAGTAGTACATAATTGTACGGTAACCGGTATAACCGTGCGAAAGCACTATCACAGGGTAGTGCTCTTTATTATTAATGGCGACATCACGCATTGCATCGGCTTGCAGAGTAAACTCTTTACCTGAGCGAGTTTCATCTGTGTAGCTGGTAAGTGGCGCTTTTGCTGTGTTTACAGCCGGATACCACACCTCTACTTTTAAAGAACGATCTTTTTGGCCTTGTGTAGCGGGGTCAAATTGCGCAGGGTTAACTAAATCAAGTGTTTGCACACCCACATTGTAATTACCTTTTGCCGCAAGTTCTGGCAGTACTTCGCTAGTGATTGGCGGATATAGCTGCTCTGGTTTATTAGATTCAGCAACAGCTACACTGGCAGATAAACTGCACGTAGCAAGTAGTATGGCTTTTGAAAGCGCCTTGAGTGTGTGTGTCATTGTGTGTCCTTGTTGTGTATTTTTATTTTTTAATTAGTCAGTTCAGCCGACTCGACGGCATTGCTATATTGCAACTGCCATTGTGCTCGTAAAGTATCCATTATGTTCATAACTCTTAAGCTAGTACTGAGGGGCAACACGCTGCTTTGGGTTTGTTTTTGTAATATACACTGCGTGACATGTGCAATTTCAAACTTAAAGTTTTCATCGTCGCTAAAATCGTATTTAAAGTACTGAGGGTCTTGGTCGTTTATGTGTAGCTCTAGCGTTTGTGCACCTACAAACTGAGGGATTCGAATATAGCCAAGCTCACCATTAATACATGCTTCTGTTGGGCCATTTTGCTGCAGTGCGCTGGCAAGAGATGCAAATTGCCCGTTACCGTAATCAACTATAGCAGTGCTTCGCTCATCAACACCGGTTGTGCTTTTATGTACAAAGGACTTGATGTGTTCAGGGGCTTTATTAAATACCACATCAGCAATCGAAATAGGATAAATACCTAAATCGAGTAGGGCGCCACCCGCTGTTACAGGGTTCATTAATCGGTGAGTGTCGGCAAAGCTGCCTGGTAAACTAAAGTTGGCTTTAACACTGTGCACATTACCAATAACACCTTCATTTAGAAGCTGTTGTAATTTTACTATGGCTGGTAAAAATCGCATCCAAACGCCTTCCATTAAAAAGCAGTTTTGTTGTTTTGCAAGCTCAGTGAGACTTTGCAACTGCTTAGCATTAACGGTAATTGGTTTTTCGCTTAGCACGTGCTTATTGTGTTTTAAGCATTGGGCGATAGTTTTAAAGTGTTGATCGTGCGTATTGGCAATATAAATAGCATCTATATTTGGGCATTGCATAAGAGCTTGATAGCTCTCATAGCCTTGAATATTGTACGGTGTGGCAAATTCTTTAGCGCGCTGCATACTCGTTGAAGCTGCGCCAATAAGCTGTGCATCACTGCAATGCGCAATGCTTTTAGCAAAGGTGTGAGCTATATTGCCACACCCAATAATTCCCCAATTAACCTTTGCCATGCTTATTCCTTAAGTTTATTTAAAAAGACGTAATTTGTAATCCTGAACCCGCTGAACATACGTAAATATCAGCATTTAGGCTAAAACGCTCAAAGTAATGCTTTTCTACCGCTGCTTTAATTAGTGGTACTTCCGCATCGCGACACAAACATACAATTGCGCCACCAAAGCCGCCACCCGTCATACGTACTGCGCCGCGATCGCCCATCGCTTCTTTACAAATTTCTACTAGGCCATCGGTTGCAGGTACGGTTACTTCAAAGTCGTGTTTAAGAGATTGATGCGATGCAGCCATTAGCGTACGAAGTGCATCCATATCGTTATTTTGTAGTGCAGTAGTTGCTGCAATTACACGGTCGTTTTCGCTAATTACGTGGTGTGCACGTTTATATTCGTTTTCGCTTAATGTCGCTTTTACTGCTTGCAGGCCAGCCATGGTGGCTTGGCGAAGTGTTTCTACACCCATTTTTACAGCAGCTTGTTCGCAGTCAATACGGCGCTGGTTGTATTCGCTATCAACCAACTTACGCGGGTAGTTTGAATTCACAATAACAATATTTAAATCATCAGGAACTTTAACTGATTTAGTTGCGAGGTTTTCACAGTCGATTAATAGTGCATGACCGTTCTCGCCTTTAGCTGAAATAAGCTGATCCATAATGCCGCATTGGCAATGCATAAAGTCGTTTTCGGCTTCTTGGCCAAATAGCGCAATTTGCTCTGGCGGTAAACCAAGCTGTGCAATATGGTTAAACATACCGCCTACAGCAACTTCTAGTGCGGCCGATGACGACAAGCCACTACCTTGCGGTAAGTTGCTGTCAATTAGTAGGTCGGCACCACGCAGTGTGTAGCCCGCTCTTTTAAGAACATAAGTAACAGCACGAATGTAGTTACCCCACTGCGACTGGCCTTCAGTGATTTCTTCATCAACACTAAAGCTGTCTTTTTCGCCTGGGTAATTTAAAGAATGCACAGTAATAATATTGTCGTCGCGTTCTTTAAACATCACTTGGGTTCGAAACTCTAACGAACACGGTAAAACAAAACCGTCGTTGTAGTCGGTAAATTCGCCAATAAGGTTTACACGCCCCGGTGCTGCAGCAATACCTTGAGCAGGCGCGCCATACAGTGACAAAAATTGTTGTTGGAATTCATTAAGCTTCATCTGTGTGTCCTGCTGTATCTTTATAGTGTGTTGTACTGGCTGCTTTTAAAATAGAAGCAGCGGTTTCTGCGCTTAAATCGCGTTGGCTTTCGCCTAGCATTTCGTAGCCTACCATGTGTTTTTTAACAGTAGCAGAGCGAAGTAGCGGCGGATAAAAATGGGCATGCAAACGCCAATGTTGCTCATCAGAGCCTCTGTTAGCCGGTGCATTGTGCCATCCCATTGAGTATGGGAAGCTGCAATTAAATACGTTGTCGTACTTAGTGGTTAATACTTTAAGTGCCTGTGCCAAAGAGTCGGTTTGGACATCGTTTAGCTGGCTAAAGTTTTGAATATTATCTTTAGTTACTAGCATTGTTTCAAACGGCCACGCAGCCCAAAATGGCACAACAACAAGCCAATGTTCGTTTTCAAATACAACACGTGTTTGATCTGCTTGCTCTTTTTGTGCGTAATCGGCAAGCATAGCTGTACCATGCTTTTTATAATAAGCAAGCTGCTGGGTATCTTCGGCTTCTATTTCGGTTGATAAATGCGAGTGGGCCCATACTTGGCCGTGAGGATGAGGTTGCGAACAACCCATTATCTCGCCTTTATTTTCAAAAACTTGTACGCATTCGTACTGCTGTGCAAGCTCTGTGTAATTTTGTTTCCAGGTTTTTACTACTTCGTGCAATGCGTTTTGGCTAAGCTCTGGTAGTGTTTTATTATGCTCTGGAGAAAAACAAATTACGCGGCATTCGCCACTGGCTTCGTCGGCAATAAATAAATCGCTGTCTGATTCTAAGCTTTGTAATTGCTCGCTGGCATTAGGCGTTAATGCACCAAAGTCATTTCTAAATACGTGTGTGTATTTATAATCAGGGTTACTGTCGCCATTTGCACGGGTATTACTTGGGCAAAGTGGGCAGTTTTCATCGTGTTTTGGTAATACGTTTTCGTTAACGGCTTCTGTTGCGCCTAACCATGGGCGGTTATTACGATGTGGTGACACTAATACCCAACGACCCGTTAGCGGATTTTTACGTCTGTGAGTACTTTCTAATAAAGCCATGTTAACTCTCCAACCCACTTGGGTAATTAGTTTGCCAGCGCCATGTGTCGTTTGTCATGTCGCTAAGTGTTAGTTCTGCGTACCAGTTAAGTGTGTTTTGCGCTTTTGTGGCATCGGCGTAGTTACAGGCAATATCACCTGCTCGGCGCGGTGCAATCTTATACGGAATATCTTTATTGGCTGATGCGCTAAATGCGTTGATCATATCAAGCACAGAATAACCTTGCCCTGTGCCTAAGTTGTAAGCATGAAATGCGGTATCTGTTTTATGCTGCATAAATGCCGCAACATGACCTTTAGCTAAATCTAAAACATGAATATAGTCGCGCACACCTGTGCCATCTTCGGTGTCGTAGTCGTCACCAAAAATATTAACCACGTCACGTTTACCTACTGCAGTTTGCGCAATAAATGGCATTAAGTTATTAGGAATACCATTAGGACTTTCACCTAATAAACCACTTGGGTGTGCACCTACTGGGTTAAAGTAACGAAGCGCAATACCCATAAATTGACTGTTGGCATTACATACGTCTTGCATGGCTTGTTCAACCATGACTTTAGTCCAACCATAAGGGTTCGTTGCGCGTATAGGGTGCTTTTCGTCAATAGGGAGGTAGTTTGGCTCGCCGTATACTGTAGCCGATGAGCTAAATATAATATGGTTAACGCCTTCATCTTGCATGTTTTGTAGCATGCTTAATGTGCCCGACACGTTATTTTGATAATAACGCAGCGGTTGCTCGGTAGATTCGCCAACGGCTTTTAAAGCTGCAAAGTGAAAAACAGCTTCGGCTTTAGTGTGTTTTAGAGCGAGCTTAAACTGTTGCTCGTCTTGTATGTCGCCCAAAATAAACTCAAACCGAGTACCCGTAATCTTTTCGAGTTGGTCAAGTACCCGCGCACTTGCATTAGACAAGTTATCATAAATAACAGGCGTAATACCTGCTTCATGCAATGCAATACATGTGTGGCTACCTATGTAACCCATGCCGCCAGTAACTAAAACTTTCATGTTATTTCTCGAAAAGTGTATTTATATGATAAATACTACTATTAAGGTGATTTAAAAACAATAGTTATGATTGTTGAGTAATTCAAATAAAAGCATAAAAAATATTCAGCTTAAACACTCATCTGCCTTTTAAAGGAATGCTTTTATATTAACTAACATAGGCTTAGCTTTATCAATTAATTCTATAAACTGATTCAACTATTGGCCTAATTATCAGCAGTAAGTCGGGGTGCTAATATAGTGAAAATAAAGTAAGGAGAGATCAACATGAACAAAACAATTTTACTTACCGGTGCAACCAATGGCATTGGGCTAGAAACTGCAAAGATGTTATTAGCACAAGGTCACACCGTATTATTACATGGCCGCAGCCAAGCAAAGCTCAATGCGCTACAAGTAGCTTTAACCGAGCAATACCCAAATGCAAGTATACATACTTATATTGCTGATTTAAGCGATATGAGCCAAGTTCAAACTTTGGCAAAAAATGTATTAGCCGATTTGGCCGAAAATAATAACCAGCTTGACGTACTTATTAATAATGCAGGCGTTTATCAATTAGTTGATGCTACAACAATTGATGGCCTTGATGCTCGCTTTGTTGTAAACACGATTGCGCCATATCTTCTAACAAAACTATTGTTATCTGTCCTTGGTCATGATTCGCGAGTGGTTAATGTATCATCAGCTGCGCAATCAAGCGTTAACTTAAATGCACTTATAGGTAACACTGAACTTTCTGATAGTGCGGCTTATGCACAAAGTAAATTGGCTATTACTATGTGGTCGCGTCATTTAGGGCTTGAGCTTAAAGATACTGGGCCATTAGTTGTATCGGTAAACCCTAAATCGTTACTGGGAAGCAAAATGGTAAAAGACGCTTACGGTATAGATGGTGGGGATTTAAAAATTGGCGCAGATATTTTTTGTCGCGCAGCGCTTAGTGATGAATTTAAAGATGCCGCAGGCCTGTATTTTGATAACGATACAGGACGCTTTGCGCCTCCTCATGTTGATGCACTTGATAATGCTAAAAATCAACAACTGGTAGATACGTTAGACAGTATTTTAGCACAGCTTAAATTAGGTAAAGCATAATGAAAAATCATGTTACCTGGACAGTACAAGGCCAAATTAAAGAAGGTAAATACGATGAGTTTTTACTGGTAATGGCACAATTAGTTACTTTGGCTAAAAGTGAAGCGGGCACTTTAATGTATGAGTGGACAGTAAGTGAAGACAAGCGCAATGTACATATTTACGAGCGTTACCAAGATGAAGATGCTGCTAAAGCGCATCTTGCTGGTTGGGGCGAAAGTGGCCCACTATTTTTAAGCGTAGTTGATATGGATAAAGTAACGGTATTTAGTCAATTATCAGAAGAGTTTGCACAAGCCTTTGCAGGCCCAAGCAGTGTATTTATGAAACCTGTGGGTGGCTTTGTAAAGTTTTAGAGAAAATACCCATTGTTGATCTAAAGAGCTCACCTCATCAGTGAGCTCTTTTTTTAGTGGCATTACTGCTCTTGCTGCAAGCGTTCGTATAGCCAATCTTTTAGTTCTGTACGTTCGTGTTTTAATAGATGCATTTGTTCATCGCTTATGGGCGCATCTTTGAGCTCTAACACTCTAATCTCTTTATCTAGCTTGTCGTACTTATCTGCTTTTTTTGCAAATTCAGTATCGCTTTCATTTAACTCGGCAATGGTCTTTAAGTACTCTGGAAAGTCATTTGTTAATGAGTGATCTTCGCCTAACATATTCGCTCCTTAGTAGGATATAAATGAGCTCACAAGTAAGTGAGTTGTATAAGTGGATTACTGCCTTTCATATAATACACTGGGGCTTACATAGATATAATTCAACCATCGAGCCACTAATTTGATGTAGCACAAACAATCTGTTTATTTTGCTCAGTAAGGCATTTCACCAAAGTATTTAATAGTGCGATCAATAAATGCACGTACTTTAGAGGTCAATAATTTATTGTTGGGGTATACAGCCTATGTAGGTGTATTAACTAATCGTAAAAAGCTTAGGGTTCGATATTATTGTTCAAGGTGCAAGGAATCTCTGGCTAGAGAAAATAAATTTAAATATCATCATGATTCAATACGTTAGTAAATCTCTTAACCAGAGTTCAAGTTAGTAAACCAATACCCGCTAAAGGCTTTTAAGCATTTTAGCTAAAAGAGTTAATTTTTAACGCTTTTTGCTAATTTATGTTGGTTAATTAATAGTGGTAGAATGCAGCGCTTAGTACCACTTGTGTAAAGTAGTGGTCAATAATTTATAAGGTCTGTTGTGTAATGCTGTTAATGATCGATAACTACGATTCGTTTACTTACAACTTAGTGCAATATTTTCAGCGTTTAGATCAAGACGTTTTAGTAAAACGTAATGATGAGCTAAGCATTGCACAAATAAAACAGTTAAACCCGCAGCACATCGTGTTATCGCCAGGGCCATGCACCCCTAACGAAGCGGGTATTTCACTAAATGTTGTTGAGCAACTAAAAGGGCAATATCCTATTTTAGGAATTTGCTTGGGACATCAAACTATCGCGCAAGCTTTAGGAGGAGATGTAATTCGTGCTAAAAAAGTAATGCACGGTAAAACATCACCCATAGTTCATACTAATAAAGGGGTGTTTAAAGGCTTAGCTAATCCGTTAACGGTATGTCGTTATCATTCTTTAGTGGTTAAAGCGCAAACTTTGCCTAAAGAGCTTGAAGTAACCGCATGGACTCAAACTGAGCAAGGAGAGTTTGACGAAATTATGGGGTTGTTACACAATGAACTTGCTATCGAAGGTGTGCAGTTTCACCCCGAAGCTATTTTAACTGCTCAAGGCTTAGAACTGCTTGATAACTTTTTAACTCGCTTCTAATGTTATAATACACATAGCATTTTATACTTTATTAATGGATGTCATGACTGAACTTGTAGCCCAGCAGCGTACTGCCAAAATACTAAGCCAACGAGCTCATGACTTATTGCTTGGGCATAGCTTTGCGCATCAGCAAATTGGTTTCATTCATACATTAGATATAGATTACGGCGAACCCATGAAGCAGCGTACCTTGCTTCAGGTTGAAGTGGCCGCACAGAATAAACGCCAGCAAAGTAGTACTGCACATCATAAGTACCGCGCTCAAGCGAGTGAACAGCTGCACAAAACAATTGAAACAGCTATATATAAGCAGCTCGAAGATATAGATGGCGTAATTCATAGCACCATAGGTATTGAAGATGGCATTGCCAATATACTCGATATATTAGCGGTAAAGTCAGCGTCGGTAGGGCGTTTAGAGCCACTGGTTAATGATATAAGCTGGTTGGGTAGGGAGTTAGTAACGCTCGTTAATTTACCTTACTATCGTAATCAACGTAGTAAAAACACGTCTGTAAAAGTAGATAAGCCATCGCTCGCCCTTCGTTATATTGGCCTTGATAACTTACAGCTAGTTATTCCTACATTTGCTGCCCGCCATTGGATGCCACATAGCACCGAACCATTTTCGTTATTAAAACGTCGTTTACGTGACAGTGCCATGGCAAACGCCATTGCTGCGCAAAAAATTGCACAAATTAATAATGTAAATGACGTTCATGCATTTACCCTTGGGATGCTTTTAGATGTAGGGCGAATTGCATTAGTGCGCTTGTACTTAAAAACGTTTGAGCAAATATGGCAACGTAAAGTACAGCTAGCCCGAAATGAAAACCAAAAAGATTTACACACCGCTTTATTAGAGCTTCAGCCCGACCCGCTATTTTTAACCACTCTACTTAGCAATAAATCGATAGAAGTAAGCGCTAAGGTAATAGACAAAATGGCTTTTAAATATTTACCGTTTAAAGGGGTAATGCAGCAGCTAGTAAATGGGGTAGATAAGGGCGATACATTACTGCCATTAACAGAAGTAATCCTAAAGGCACGGTGCTATTCTCAATATCTTAATTTAAAAGAACATCAACTTATAGAACCTGATGAAGCTCTAAGCTGGTTTTCGCACTTTAAGTTCACTAAAACGGAACTAAAAACCCTCCAATCGAGTAATTTTACCAATTTAGCTATTCAAATTGACTAAAAATCTGAATTTTTTGTTATTTTTTTGCGACTAACCATTCATTCTCATCTTATTGTTATATTACATATTTGCCGATTAAAGCGTGTGCGCCTCTGTACTCATGCGGTTAGTTGCCTAAAAATAAGCATAAATAGCTATGCAAATAGTTATTCACTATCTATGAAATAATATCTTTAGCCCTTTATTTTCAAGGGATACATGAAAGTTTTTAACGAGACAGATATAAGTAATTCTGAAATAATGTGCGTCTGAAAATTGAACCACAAAGCAATTTTGCGCAATTATCAGGTTACTGATCTTGCCTATAAAGTTGGTTACAAATATTAACCAAACACCTATTTTGATGTTTTGTGTTGCTCACAATTAAGAGGAAATAAAATGACAGTCAATCGCGAATTATTTGATCACGTAATGGTTCCTAACTACGCACCTTCAAGCGTAATTCCTGTTCGAGGCGAAGGCTCTCGCGTATGGGATCAACAAGGTCGAGAGTTTATCGACTTTGCTGGTGGTATTGCAGTTAACTGTCTTGGCCATTGCCACCCTGCATTAGTAGGCGCATTAAAAGAGCAAGGCGAAAAAATCTGGCATCTATCTAACGTAATGACCAATGAGCCGGCACTTCGCCTAGCTAAAAAAATGGTTGATGCGACATTTGCTGAAAAAGTTTACTTTGCCAACTCTGGCGCAGAAGCAAACGAAGCAGCACTTAAATTAGCGCGTCGTTTTGCACTTGATAAATTTGGCGCAGAAAAATCACAAATCATCGCGTTCAACAAAGGTTTCCACGGTCGTACATTCTTTACCGTAACTGTTGGCGGCCAAGCTGCATATTCAGATGGTTTTGGTCCTAAGCCTGGCGACATTGTACATTGCGATTACAATGACCTTGCTGCATTTGAAGCACTTATTAGCGACAAAACATGTGCCGTAATGATGGAACCTCTACAGGGTGAAGGCGGTATTGTTTCACCAACTGATGAGTTTGCTCAAGGTGTTCGCGATTTATGTACTAAACATAACGCACTGCTTATTTTTGATGAAGTTCAAACAGGTGTTGGCCGTACTGGCGATTTATACGCATACCAAGGCTTAAACGTAGTACCTGATATTTTAACTTCGGCTAAAGCACTTGGCGGCGGTTTTCCTATTGGCGCTATGATCACAACAACTGAAATTGCGCAGCACCTTAAAGTAGGCACACATGGCTCTACTTATGGCGGTAACCCGCTTGCGTGTGCTGTTGCAGAAGCTGCATTTGATACAGTAAATACTCCAGAAGTACTGGCTGGCGTAAAAGAAAAAGCCGCATTATTTAATGAACTACTTAGCGCGGTTAACGAAAAATACAACGTATTTAGCGAAATCCGTGGCCAAGGTTTATTAATTGGTGCAGTAGTGAACGAGCAATACAAAGGTCGTGCAAAAGAGTTTTTAGTGGCAGGTACTGAGCAAGGCCTTATGTCACTAGTTGCCGGTGCAGACGTAATACGTTTCACTCCATCTTTAGTAATTCCTGAAGCGGACATTCGCGAAGGTATGGCACGCTTTGAAAAAGCAGTAGCAAGCGTAGTAAACGCATAAGCGACTTAAGCCAACCAATTAAGGGCAAGCACCGCTTGCCCTGCAATTCCTATTTACCGTTATTTATAAGGGAGCAAGCGGACTCATGATGATCCTTCGCCCAATCCAGCAAAATGATTACTCAGCATTACTGAAAATTGCCCACGAATCTGGGCATGGTTTTACGTCTTTGCCATTAAACGAAGAACTATTGCAAAAGAAAATAGACCATTCTGTAAGTTCATTTGCTAAGCAAACGTCACAACCCGGTGACGAAGGCTACCTGTTTGTTCTTGAAGATAGCGAAACCGGTGATGTTGTAGGTACGTCTGCAATTGAAGCTGCGGTAGGGCTTGATGATGCATTTTATCATTATCACTTAAGTAAAGTGATTCACTCTTCGCGCACATTAGACGTATACAAAGCGGTTGATATTTTAACGCTATGTAACGACTACACAGGCGCTACAGAGCTTTGCACATTGTTTTTAAAAGATGGTTATCGTAAAAATTGTAACGGTAAGCTACTGTCAAAAGCGCGCTTTATGTTTATAAAACAGCACCAAGAGCGTTTTGCGCAAACAGTGATTGCAGAAATGCGCGGTGTGTCTGACGAAAACGGCAGCAGCCCTTTTTGGCAGTGGCTTGAAGAGCACTTTTTCTCAATGGATTTTCCAACAGCCGATTACCTAACAGGTATTGGCCAAAAAGTTTTCATTGCTGAACTAATGCCTAAATACCCAATTTACGTAAACTTGCTAAGTAAAGATGCGCAAGCCGTAATAGGTAAAGTACACGACAACACTCGCCCAGCAATCGAGTTATTAAAAAGCGAAGGCTTTACGTTTAATGGCTACGTAGACATTTTTGACGGCGGCCCAACGGTTGAAGCAAAAGTAGATAACATTGCGACGATTCGTAATGCAAATAACTTTAACGTTGAAATTGGCGAAATGACTGGCGACACCATGGTGTTACTAGCTAACGAAAAGCTTGAAGATTTTAGAGCAACCGTTGCACCAATGACATTTGACGAGCGCGCAAAAAGCCTTATTTTATCGCAAGAAGTAGCAGATGCATTGCATTTGCAAACTGGCGATATTGTTAGTGCAACCACGATTTAATTTAGGAGAAAGTATATGACTCATCCTGCACAATTTATTAATGGTCAATGGTCACAAGGCCAAGGCACAGAATTTAATTCAGTAAATCCTGCAAATAACGACGTTATTTGGCAGGCATCATCAGCAACTGCGGAGCAAGTAGACACCGCAGTAAATGCAGCGCGCGAAGCGTTTTATGTATGGGCTGATAAAAGCTTTACTGAGCGTTTAGAAATAATTAAAGCATTCGCAGCGCAATTAAAAGAAAACAGCGAAGAGCTCGCTATTACTATCGCACAAGAAACAGGTAAGCCACTGTGGGAAACTCGCACAGAAGCGGGTGCTATGGTTGGTAAAATTGCCATTTCTGAAAAAGCATTTTTAGAGCGCACTGGCGATGTTGAAAACGCAATGCCACTTGGCCGTGCGATGATCCGTCATAAGCCACATGGGGTTGTAGCCGTATTTGGTCCGTATAACTTTCCGGGTCACTTACCTAATGGCCACATTGTGCCAGCGCTTTTAGCAGGTAACACGGTTGTATTTAAACCGTCTGAACTGACTCCTAAAGTTGCCGAGCTTACGCTTAAACTGTGGGAAAAAGCAGGCTTACCAGCTGGTGTAATTAACCTAGTTCAAGGTGAAGTAGAAACGGGTAAAGCCCTTGCTGCTCACAAAGGAATTGATGGCTTGTTCTTTACGGGTTCTTCGCGTACTGGTCATATTTTACATGAACAGTTTGCGGGTCAACCGGGTAAAATTTTAGCGCTAGAAATGGGTGGTAATAATCCACTTATTATTACTGACGTTGAAGACACTAAAGCAGTTGTTCACGATATTATTCAATCAGCGTTTATCTCAAGCGGCCAGCGTTGTACATGTGCACGTAAATTGTTTTTACCTAAAGGTAGCAAAGGCGATGCAATTTTAGAGCGCCTTATCACTGCAACTAAAGCAATTAAAGTAGGCAACTACGATGATGCAGACCAGCCATTTATGGGCTCTATGATCTCATCAGCGGCAGCTGCAGGCATGGTTAAAGCGCAAAACGAGCTTGTCGAGCTTGGCGCTCAAGTATTAGTAGAGCTTGAGCACACAGCCAATACCGGTTTTGTAACACCAGGTATTATTGAGTGTACAAATATTAGTGATTTCCCAGATGAAGAACATTTTGGACCACTTTTAAAAGTATTCCGCTTTGACGACTTTGACCAAGCCATTGATAAAGCAAACGATACAACCTTTGGTTTATCGGCTGGTTTATTAAGTGATAGTGCAGCAGATTACGACCATTTTTTACGTCGTATTCGCGCTGGTATTGTTAACTGGAACCGCCCAATTACTGGCGCATCAAGCGCAGCACCATTTGGTGGTATTGGCGCATCGGGCAATCACAGAGCTAGCGCGTATTACGCAGCTGATTACTGTGCATACCCTGTTGCTTCAGTAGAGCTTGAAAAAGTAGCGATGCCAGGAACACTAAGCCCAGGCTTAAAAATAGATTAAGTAGTAATACTACTTAATTATTATAAAAGCAGCTTCGGCTGCTTTTTTTGTATTGCTATCGTACAAGGCTAGTAATTATCGACTCTTTCTGCTTAAATCAGCATAATTAAATATATTTAGGTGGTTCGCATAATGGTTTTAGATAGGCAAGGGTACGATGATTTGATCATGTATCTAACTCAAAATTTAGCATTGTTTGAGAAGCCAGGCGAAATAAAACCAGGCGCTCCAACAGTAATGGAATTAATCGAAGACGTTATTGCACAAAATGTGATGCTTATTTGCGAGCAGCACACAGACCTCAACACAGAGCAGCGTAGTCAAATTGTACGTGAAGTTGATGGCATAGTTTACGATTTAGAAGAAGTCCTCAGCAGCATCACCTCACAGCCTGTCACGGTTGAACAGCATGCCTTTATAGATGAATTTGCAGGTTTAGTGAAAAACCTCTTTGATAGCGCGTTAGCACAACAATCTTAGCCATTTTATAGCCCTGCGTTGCATTTTCATTTGCAACTACGGCTAAGTTGCTTACAATCAAGAAAATATTTTTTTGAGATATAACAATGCAAGCAAATGTAAAATGGGTTGAAGGCGATACGTTTATTGGCCGTTCTAATTCTAACCACAATGTTGTGTTTGATGGCGGCAGCGATAGCGCAGCACCAAGCCCAATGGAAATGGTTTTAATGTCAGTTGGCTGTTGCTCATCAGTTGATGTGGTTAGTATTTTAAAAAAAGCTAAACAAGATTTTTCAGACGTACAAGTGCAACTCAGTGCAGAACGCGCCGAAACAGCACCGCGCGTGTTTACCAAAATCAACTTACACTTTGTTGTTAAAGGCAATAATGTGTCTGAAAAGCACCTTGCACGTGCAGTTTCACTCTCTGCTGAAAAGTATTGCTCGGTTGCATTAATGCTTGATAAAACAGTAGAAATTACGCATAGCCACGAAGTTGTGCAAGATCAAGCAAAATAACGCTTTTTCCACGAGGAAAATTCGTATAAAATCCGCGAACTTTTCATTCTGCAGGTGCAGAACCCACTAATTTATAGGTTGGTTTATTATGAACAAACCCTTCGATAAACTTAAACTTCATGGCTTTAACAATTTAACCAAAAGTTTAAGCTTTAGTATTTATGATATTTGTTACGCAAAGACCGAGCAACAACGTAAAGAATATATTGAATATATCGATGAGCAGTACAGTGCAGATAGACTAACCGATATTTTAGGTGAAGTTGTTGATATTATTGGTGCTAACATTTTAAATGTAGCGCGCCAAGATTATGAACCGCAAGGCGCAAGTGTAACTATTTTGGTTTCAGAAGAACCAGTAGAAGAGCAGCAAAATTACGATGCTGACGAAGCACCAGGCCCATTACCTGATTCAGTTGTTGCACACCTAGATAAAAGCCATATTTGTGTACACACATACCCAGAAGCTCACCCTGATGATGGTATTTGTACATTCCGTGCTGATATTGAAGTATCTACCTGTGGCATTATTTCGCCACTTAAAGCGTTAAACTTCTTAATTCATAGCCTTGAGTCAGACGTAGTAACAATAGACTACCGCGTTCGTGGTTTTACCCGCGACATAAACGGTGTTAAGCACTACATTGATCATGCTATTAGCTCGATTCAAAACTTCATGACAGAAGATACAAAAGAAGCGTACCAAATGATGGACGTGAACGTGTATCAAGAAAACCTGTTCCATACTAAAATGATGTTAAAAGAAACCGACTTAAATACCTATTTATTCGGCCTTTCTACTGATGAGTTATCGGATGAAGAAGAAGACGAGATCCGCTCTAAGCTGACTCGCGAAATGCAAGAAATATTCTATGGCCGTAACCTGCCAGATACAGAATAATAGCAACCAATTAAATTAAAAATGGCGCTCAGTGAGCGCCATTTTTTTATGCCTAAAAAAGCCCAGCTAATTAACTTAGCTGGGCTTTTGAATATATAGCGTATTAATTAATCATGCTGTAAATAAGTGCAAATACAGCAAGTGAGCCAACCGCTAATATAAATAGCGTGCTTAAACGGTTGCGGTATTTATGAAGTGCAGGCACTTTATAAACTGCAATCATTGGCATGATGAATAAAATCATCGCGATGATAGGGCCCGATAACTGATCCATCATGTCTAAAATACTTGGGTTTTTAACAGCGCAAAACCAAATAGCTAAAAACATAATTAACACACCAATTTTATCAGCCGCTTTTGCGCTTAAGCTTGTTTGTTTAGTTACTAAACCCGTAAAGCTCTCACGTGCCCCTAAAAAGTGACCCAAAAACGACGATGTAATAGCAATAAAGGCAACAAGCGGCCCAAGTGTGGCAATAAACGAGTTATCAGTAATATTAGCAAGGTAGGATAAAACCGATACGTTAGCGGCTTTAGCAGCGGCCATTTGCTCGCCTGTAAGCGACAGCACGCAAGAGAAAACAAATAATAGTACAAAGGTAATAAGTAGTAAGCTAGTGCGCTTTAAAATCGCCTCAGCCTTATGTGTAGCTTGCTCGCCGTAGTGACCGCGTTGCACGTTTACAAAGCTTGAGATAGCCGCTGCGTGGCTAAACGAAAACACAATAATAGGAATCGATAACCACAACGTTTTACCAAAGCTGCCCATTTCAGGCAGTGTCATATCTGGCATTTGCCAGCTTGGGATTAAATAAAGTGATAAAAAGAACAATATACCCACAAGCGGGTAAACTAAAATAGCAAAGGCACGCAGCATTAAGCGCTCGCCGCCCATCATTAAGCTAATCATACCTGCAACTAATACACCTGAAAGCAACACGCGAGAAGGTGATTCCATCCCCATTTGATTAACCATAAAGCTATCAACGGTATTGGTTAAGCCCACACCGTAAATAAGCAAAATTGGGAATATAGATAAAAAGTACAATAAAGAGATTAACCGCCCGGCAGTCACACCAAAGTGCTCTTCAACTACATCGGTAAAATCAGCATCTTTATTTTTTGATGACAGTACAAAACGCGCTAATCCACGATGTGCACAAAAGGTCATTGGAAATGCTAAACATGCCAAAATAATTAACGGCCAAAAACCGCCAATACCAATGTTAATAGGTAAAAATAAAATACCCGCACCAACGGCGGTACCAAAAAGACTTAAAGTCCACTGCGTATCGTGCAGGTTCCATTTAGAAGTGGTTGTGTTTGCAGGTGTGTGTGCACCTGTTGTTGATGCATTTGAATGCGTTGCATCTTGAGATGTTGTCATGTGTGTATTTATCCATTATTTAAATAATAATCGCGCGCAAGAATATAGTTTTTAGCTAAAAATTTCATGTTTTGAGAGGATTTGTAGACTAATTAATTAGACCAAATTGGAGGGTAAGTGTCATGAATACGAAACAGCGGTGTAAAAGTGAGCAAACCCTTAAGCGCCAACACCACATTATAATTTTAAAGTAGGTTGGTTAGAGCGCAGCGAAACCCAACACGCCATAGCGTCACGCCAGCAGCAAAGCCAAGATCTAAGATAGGCAGTTCTCATAACGTAAAAATAGCGGCTGGTCATTTTTTATTGGTTTTCATTTAAAAATCAAAGTCTGCTCTCAAAAGCTGTTAAGTAGAAGCCATTGATCTGAACTTCATAGGAGATTTTTATTAAACTCCGTTATACTTCCTGCAATTGAATATGCCAAACGAAGTAAATAGGCCGCTAACTGTAATGAGCAAAGACATTCTTTTCCATACTACTTTTGCGCACGAAACCAGTAAAACATGGGTTGTATTTGTCCATGGAGCAGGTGGTAGTTCGGCAATTTGGTTTCGTCAGCTTAAAGCCTATAAAAAAGAATATAATGTGTTGTTGCTAGATCTTCGTGGTCACGGTAAATCGAATAACTTAGTACAAAACTTTGTTGATAATAATTATTCATTTAATAATGTCTCTAAAGACATTATCGATGTGTTAGATCATAACAATATCACCAGCGCACACTTTGTTGGTATTTCATTGGGCACAATACTCATTCGAAATATTGCTGAAATTGCGCCGCAATATGTTTCTAGCATGGTACTAGGTGGAGCGGTTACTCGTTTTAATACTCGCAGTAATACATTGGTTTATTTAGGTAATACTTTTAAACACTTCTTGCCTTATATGTGGCTGTATCGCTTATTTGCTTTTATTATGATGCCTAAAAAGCGCCATAAAGAATCTCGACTTTTATTTGTTCGTGAAGCAAAGCGCTTGTGCCAAAAAGAGTTTATAAAATGGTTTAAACTAGCCATGGACGTAAATCCTTTAATGCAATACTTCAAAGAAAAAGACATTGATATTCCCATTCTTTACATAATGGGTAAGGAAGATCATATGTTCCTTGGCCCAGTTAAAGAAATGGTAAAGCGCCATAAAAACAGCGTACTGCAAACTATTCACCATTGCGGCCATGTCTGTAATGTAGAGCGCCCTGACTTATTCAATCAGCACTCGCTTGCATTTATCGCCCAGCAAAATCGCTAAGGGTTGTAGATAAAATAGGGATAGGCCTTTCTTTTTTGACTTACAAAACTTAAAAAAGATCTAAATGGGTTAACTTAAAAGGAATTTAAATTGGAAGCGTTAAGTACTGCTAAGCAAGTTATTGATATCTTTTCGGCTTTATTAAGCCCTGTAATTGCCATCTCAGTAGGCTTTATTGCATACCAGCAGTGGAAGCTTAATGTTGATAAAGAGAAGCGTGAAAGTAACTCAAATAAATTGCATATTTATATAGTTGTAAAAAGGTTTTTGCGTAGTGTTGATATAAATCAGCTGGTCGATGATAAGTTGTACGAAGAGCTTCAAGAGGCACTTGCCCTAGCTGATTTCTATTTTGACGGTATTGTTACCGATTGGTTATTTCAAGTAGACTCTGATGCATCAGCTTGGCTAAACTTAATGCGAATTAATTCATTACCTGATATGCAAGAATCAAACCCCGAGTTTACTCGTAATCTAAGGGAAATTGAGGAGCTAATTGATAATCTTCAAAAGTTTCATTGTGAGTTATTTGATGTATTTAAAGGTAGTATGATGTACTTAAAAACTAGTAAGTAGTTAATAAGGCTTGTTTCTTTTTCACCGTTTGCTAAACACTACTTGATGACTCAAAGAGTAAAAGCTATCACTTGTCTTTTTAACAACCGATAGCTAACCACTAAAAACTACCTTACTCTTCTATCGCACTTACAATAAAATACGGATTTAAGTATTCATCTTTGGTGTTATAAATAAGCGGGCTGCCATCAAGCTTAGTCACTTTTGCACCGGCTATTTCTGCGATGGCGTGGCCTGCGCCTGTATCCCATTCGCAAGTTGGACCTAAGCGCGGGTAAATATCGGCGCTGCCCTCAGCGACTAAACACAGTTTTAGTGAGCTGCCTTTAGACACCATTTCAACCTCATCAAAGCGTTTCACAAATTCGGCTAAATCGGGTGATGGGTGCGAGCGGCTGCCTACAACTCGAATTAACCCTTTGTTAGGTTTGGTAGTTACCTTAAGCTCAATTCGCTCATCGCCTTTATCTTTAAATGCGCCAATGGCTTCGGCGGCTAAGTAGGATACGCCAAGGGCAGGTGCATCTACTACGGCTAAAATAGGAATGCCGTTTTTGATTAGGGCGATGTTTACGGTAAATTCACCGTTCTTTTTAATAAATTCTTTAGTGCCGTCGATTGGGTCAACTAACCAGTAGCTTTTCCACGTTTGGCGTACATCCCAGCTTATGTCAGCGTTTTCTTCACTAAGTATTGGAATGTCAGGTGTGAGCTGTTGAAGCCCTGCCACAATCAGTTTATGAGCTGCTAAATCGGCGTCGGTTACGGGGCTTTCATCGGCTTTGTACTCAACGTTAAAATCCTTTTCGTAAATTCCCATTATCGCTTGGCCTGCTTTGCGGGCAAGGATTAGGGTTTCTTCTAGCAGTTCGGTTTGATTCATGAGGTTAACCTATATTATGTGCTTTTGTTTTAGATACGTTATCAGTTGTGTAACCGATTGGTCTAGGGTGTTTTTACTTGTATCTAAAATTATTTCTGGATTGTTTGGCACTTCGTAGCTTGAATCGATACCAGTGAAGTGTTTTATCTCTCCAGCGCGGGCTTTTTTGTATAAGCCTTTTGGATCGCGGCTTTCGCATACATCCAGTGGGGTATCGATAAATACTTCGATAAATTCGCCTTCGTCTACTAAGCTGCGCACCATGTCGCGTTCTGCTCTAAAAGGCGATATAAACGCAGTAAGTACTAACAAGCCAGCGTCGGTCATTAGTTTTGCGGTTTCGCCTACGCGGCGTATGTTTTCAATGCGGTCTTCGTCGCTAAAGCCTAGATCTTTACACAAACCGTGGCGTACGTTGTCGCCATCGAGCAGGTAAGTATGCGTACCTTGCTGATTAAGAGCCGCTTCTAGTGCGTTTGCTACGGTACTTTTGCCAGAGCCTGAAAAGCCGGTAAACCATAAAATAGCGGGCTTATGTTTTTTTTGCTCACTACGCTGTGCTTTTGTAGTTGCGTAGTTATGCCAAACTATATTTTCATCCATAGTGAGAGTCTCTTATGCTGTGAGCGCAGGTATTAAAACGGAAATACCAGCGGGATCAGGGTTAATACCGTGATTGAATAAATAATAGAAAGGGGTAAGCCCATCACTATGTAATCTTTTAAGCGATAGTTACCCGCGCTATAAACCATTAGGTTAGTTTGATACCCAAATGGCGATATAAAGCTGGCTGATGCGCCAAAGGCAACCGCCATAATAAACGGTAGCGGGTCTACATTAAAACCAACCGCGAGCGAGTAAGCAACAGGGAACGACAAGGCAGCTGCTGCGTTATTAGTAATAAGTTCGGTAAATAATACGGTCATTAAAAATATAGCTATAAACGCGCCGTACGGGCCAAAATCCCCGAGTACCATAAACATGGCGTCGGATATTTGCCCGGCAAGTCCGGTGCCTATCATTAATTTAGCAAGGCCAATGGCGCTGCCTACTACCACTAATAACTCGATAGGAAAACGGCGTTTTACTTCGTTAAGTTTTATGGTGCCACTGAGCATTAAGCCAATCAGTAATACTAATAAGCCTTTAACCAGCGGCACTATGCCAATAATGCTTAAACCCAGTACTGCGGCAAAGCTTAGTAGCACAATGTTTGATTGTTTAGGCGCAAGGTGGGCTTGTAAGTCAAACCCTGAAATATACACAAATTCGCGCTTTAAATTAGGCAAAGTGTAAAAGTTTTTGCCTGGTGCGAGTATAAGTGAGTCGCCAGCTTGTAATTGCACTTGCCCAAGGCCACCTTGTAAGCGGTCGTGTCCACGGCGAATGGCAATAACAGCAGCATGAAACTGCTCTCTAAAGCGGGCTTCTTTTACGGTTTTGCCAATAAATTTTGAAGATTGACTTACGACTACTTCTACTAAGTGTTCTATGTCTTTTTGATGATTCTCGTGCACTACTTTTAGGCCGTCGAAACGGGTAAGTAATGGCACCGATTTTATGTCACCTACAAACAGCAGCACGTCGTCTTTTTGAATAATTTGCTGCGGAGTGACTGCGCAAATGCGGCTCCCGTCGCGAATAATTTCAGCAAGGAATAAGTCTTTTAAATCTCGCAGGCCGTTTTCTTCTACGGTTTGGCCTATTAATTTTGAGCTTGCTTGTACTTTACCTTCTAGGTAAAAAGGCACGACTTCTTGGTCGCTTTTACCGTTGTCGGGTAAGTATTTAAGCATTACTAAAATAGTAATTAGGCCTACGCTTAGCGCGCCTAAACCTACTAAGGTAAAGTCAAAAAAGCCCAGCGGTTCCATGCCCGCATCTACTGCAAAGCCATTAACGATTAAGTTGGTTGATGTACCAATAAGCGTAATAGTGCCGCCCAAAATAGCAGTGTACGACAGCGGTAATAATAGCTTTGAAGGGGAGTGATTAGGATTGTCTTTAATCGCTGTAATAAGCGATGCAACAACGGCGGTATTGTTAGTGAACGACGATAAAAAGGCGGTTGATAAGCCCAATTTTGTTACCGATTTTACTAAACTACCTTTAGATAGCGATTGCGCTAACTTTTGAATTAGGGTGGTTTTTTCTATTGCGGTCGACACTAACACCAATAGTACTAAAGTGATAAGCGACGGGTTAGCGTAGTTAACTAACATGCTTTCAAGATCGATTAGCCCTGCTAAGTAGCTGGTGCCAATAGCGCTTACAAATAACCATGCTGGATTAATACGGGTGCCAAAAAGGCACCCGACTAAGGTAAGCATAATGCCTGTTAAAAAGAGCTGTTCTACCATGCTTTTAAATTCCTAACAGGCTAAAGTTAACTTATAACTTAGAAATATCAAGCGCTTGCCAATGCGGGAAGTGCTTGCGTACTAAGCTGTTAAATTCAACTTCAAATTCGCTAAAGTTACTTTGCTTTGTTTGGCTTTGCAGTACTTGCTCAATCATACCGGCAGCAACAGTTAGGTTTGATAAGCGATCGATTAGGATAAACGAGCCTGTTTCGTGATTGCTGTGGTACTCGTCTGCCAAAATAGTTTCGGTTAGTTCAAGCGTTACAATCGCAATTTCGTTTAGCTGTAATGAGTCGCTAGTGCCGTGCTCAAGCGTGTTTACATCAATTGTGTAGTCAATCTTTTTAACAATAGCTGAGGTGTTTTTGCTACCTAGTTTTAGGTTATAGCTTTTACCTAACACTAATGGCGATTCATGCATCCACACAATTTTAGCTTGCAGCTGGTTAGTAACAGCGGCCGTTGAATTTGCAGGTACGATTACATCCCCTCGGCTAATATCAATTTCGTTATTTAGGGTAACGGTAATTGCTTGGCCTGCTTCTGCGCTGTCTAGGTTGCCATCAAAGGTAACAATTTCTTTAATGCTTGATGTTTTACCCGACGGTAATACTTTTATAGCATCGCCTACGTGCATCTTGCCCGATGTCAGTGTGCCCTGAAAACCACGGAAGTTTAAGTTAGGACGCACGACATATTGCACCGGTAGGCGCGCTTCAAAGCCTGTATCTATTTCGGCTGCTGGCGAATCTTCTAGTAATTCTAGTAGCGGCTTGTCGGTGTAATACGGTGTATGTGCAGAGCGTGTTACTACGTTGTCGCCTTTAAGCGCCGACATAGGCACAAACTTAATGTTTGATACGTTAAGTTGCTCAGCAAATTTAAGGTAATCGGCCTTAATTTTTTCATACACGGTTTCGTCAAAATCAACGATATCCATTTTATTAACGGCAACAACAAACTGCTTAATGCCCAGCGAGTCACAAATAAAGCTATGGCGCTTAGTTTGTACTTGTACGCCGTAACGCGCATCAACCAAAATAATGGCGACATCGCTTGTTGATGCACCCGTTACCATGTTGCGGGTGTATTGCTCGTGCCCAGGCGTGTCGGCAATAATAAATTTACGCTTAGCCGTTGAAAAGTAACGGTACGCTACGTCAATGGTAATGCCTTGCTCACGCTCAGCTTGTAGGCCATCAACTAATAATGCAAGGTCAAGATCTTCACCTGCGTTACCTACTTTTTCGTTATCTTTATGAAGGGCAGCTAGCTGATCTTCATAAATTTGGTGGCTGTCGTGCAGTAGGCGGCCAATCAATGTTGATTTACCGTCATCTACGCTGCCACAAGTAAGCATGCGTAATAAGCTTTTGTCTTGTTGGCGTGCTAGGTAGGCGTCTATGCCTATTTCTTTTACTTCGTTAAATGTATCGTTATTTTGGCTAGACATTAAAAATACCCCTCACGTTTTTTCTTCTCCATTGAGCCGGCTGAATCATGGTCAATAACACGACCTTCACGTTCAGATGACGTAGATAGCAGCATTTCTTCGATGATTTCGGTTAAAGTACTGGCTGTTGATTCAACTGCACCGGTAAGTGGGTAGCAGCCTAATGTACGAAAACGTACAGATTTCATTTGCGGTACTTCACCTTCATTAAGAGGCATACGCTCATCGTCAACCATAATCAAAGTACCGTCGCGCTCAACTACTGGGCGATCTTTAGCTAGGTACAATGGCACCATTTCGATGTTTTCTTGATAAATGTATTGCCAAATATCAAGCTCAGTCCAGTTAGATAATGGGAAAACACGAATGCTCTCACCCGGATTAACTTGGCTGTTGTAGGTATTCCAAAGCTCTGGGCGTTGGTTTTTAGGGTCCCAACGGTGGTGTTTGTCGCGGAACGAATAAACACGCTCCTTTGCGCGTGACTTTTCTTCGTCGCGGCGTGCGCCACCAAATGCAGCATCAAAGCCGTATTTATCTAGCGCTTGTTTTAAGCCTTGGGTTTTCATTATGTCGGTATGTTTACCTGAGCCATGCGTAAACGGGCCTACGCCCATTTCAATGCCTTCTGGGTTTTTGTGTACCAGTAGGTCAAAGCCGTATTCTTTAGCTATACGGTCGCGAAACTCAATCATTTCACGAAACTTCCAGTTGGTGTCTACGTGTAATAACGGAAACGGAATTTTTGCAGGGTAAAATGCTTTACGCGCTAAGTGCAAAAGTACCGACGAATCTTTACCAATAGAGTAAAGCATTACTGGGTTCTCAAACTCAGCGGCGACTTCGCGCATGATTTTGATACTTTCAGCTTCAAGTTGCTGAAGGTGAGTTAAAGCCATTGTTAGTCGTCCTACTAAAATGATTAAAAGTTACAAATTTAAAATTCGGTTATGTATTTGATACATCTGTTAGCGGCTGTGCAAAGCTGCTTGTTTGCTCGTTTTTCCCAAACCACGCTAGTTGCGAGTGCAGGGCGGCTACTTCACCAATAATGAGTAGCGCAGGCGATATAATGCTGTTGCGCTGGATTAAGTCGGCAAGTTCGCCTAATCGGCCTGTTACTACACGCTGATTTTTACGTGTACCGTTTTCGATAATGGCAACAGGGGTGTCGGCTTTGCGGCCATGTTTTAAAAGCTCGCCTTGTATGTGCGGCGATTTAATTACGCCCATGTAAATAGCCAGCGTTTGATTTGCTTTTGCCAGCGATTGCCAATCAAGTTCTTGACCGTCTTTTTTACAGTGGCCAGTCACAAATTGAATAGCCTGAGCATGATCGCGATGCGTAAGCGGAATACCTGCATACGCGCTACACCCAGCTGCAGCTGTAATACCCGGTACTATTTGATAATTTACGTTGTTAGCAGCTAGTACTTGTACTTCTTCGCCACCACGGCCATAAATAAACGGGTCACCACCTTTAATGCGGCATACTTTTTTGCCTTGTTTAGCAAGGTCGACCAACATTTGGTTGGTATCTTCTTGAACAACACTATGATCGCCTAAGCGTTTACCTACACAAATAAGGTCAGCATCACGGCGCACTAGTTCCATAATTTCGTCAGAGACTAAAAAGTCGTATACAACCACATCGGCTTGTTGCATAAGTTGCAGTGCTTTAAGTGTTAAAAGCTCTGGATCGCCAGGGCCTGCACCTACTACATATACTTCGCCTTCAGGTTCTGCTTTCGCATCTAGCATTTGCTCTAGTTGCTGCTGTGCGGCTTGGGTATCGCCGGTTTGTACTTTACTCACGACAGATGAGTCGAACACGCCTTCCCAAAATTGGCGGCGGTCTGAAAAATGCTTAAAGCGTTTTTTTACTTTGTCTCTAAAGCCACCGACAAGTGTTGCAAGTGGGCCAATATGATGTGGAATAAGAGTTTCGAGCTTTTCGCGTAAGCGACGTGCAAGTACGGGCGCTGTGCCAGCACTTGATATAGCAATCGTAATTGGGTCACGGTCAACAATGGATGGGAATATAAACGTACATTTAGGCTGGTCATCAACCACGTTTACAAACACATTGCGGGCATTGGCAAGTTCAAATATGTTGTTGTTTACTTCATCGCGGTCGGTTGCTGCAATAACAAGCATTTTGCCATCAAGGTGAGATTCATCAAAATAAGCATCAATAAGCGTTACTTCATTATTATGTGCATGCTCTTTTAGTTCGTCGCAAAACCAAGGTGCTACTAAAGTAACGCTTGCTCTCGCTTTTAAAAACGCGCGACATTTGCGTAATGCGACCTCTCCACCGCCAACAACCAATACTGGTTTGTTGTCGAGTTTGGTAAAGATAGGTAAATACTGCACGTTAATAAGACCCCTAAACAAATTCAAATATAAGAAAACGCTTTATTCTGATAAGCAGAATATAGCGGCTATCAATAAGTAAAAAATAATTAAAACCAAGTTGATATAACCAAAAGTTATAATAGGTGGGCTTTTTAGGCCTAAGAGCTAGTTAACAAGGGATTGCGCCGAGTTACAAGTAAAATAACCAGCTTATAGTGTTTGGTTATGAGCTATAGCGAGTTTGGTTTAATTTGTTAATATGGAGGCATATCAAATTTTGTACTTATACCAATTGCATTAAATTAGTGATCTATTATAGCGACGAGAAAATAGCTCAATAACAAGGCTAAAATTATGATACATAGTTGTTCTATATAAATAGTTTTTAACGTAGTTAGTGCGTTATTTAATACGCTAAAATGATCATGTTTTTAATAAAATTGGTATTACATAAGCAACGGAGCTCTAATGACACAACACCAAAAAGATGCCGCATTAGCAGTCGCACTGATGGATTTAACAAGCTTAAACACCAGCGATACCACCAAAAGCATTCAAGCACTTGTTGATAGCATAAATCCTACCTTAGGCACGCCTGCCGCAGTATGTGTTTATAGCAATTTTGTTGATGATGCAAAAATAGCACTCGCAGCGCGTGAGCTTAACCACGTAAAAGTCGCAACAGTCACTAACTTTCCAACGGGTGATGCTCCACTGAGTGATGTAATTAACGAAACACTCATTGCTATAGAGCGCGGCGCAGACGAAATTGATTTGGTTATTCCTTATAAAAAACTCATAGCAGGCGATGCTCAAACTGTACTTAGTTATGTAAGCGAAAGTAAAAAAGCGTGTGGGTCGCGCGCGCAACTTAAAGTAATAATAGAAAGCGGTGAGCTAAAAACCGACGCGCTTATTACTCTAGCCACGAAACTTGCAATTGAAGGCGGTGCTGATTTTGTAAAAACCAGTACGGGTAAAGTGGCCATTAATGCGACCCTTGAATCGACAAAAATTATGCTAACAGCCATTAAAAACTCAAACAAACGTGTGGGCTTTAAAGCGGCCGGCGGTGTTAAAACTGTTGCCGATGCTAGTGATTATTTAGCGCTAGCACGCGCAATAATGGGTGATGATTATTTGCAAGCAAATACATTTAGGTTTGGTGCTTCAAGCTTGTTAAGTGACGTTTATAAAACCATAGGGAAATAATCAATATCTTTGGATTATAGGTTTATCTAACCGATTAAATTATTAGCAGTTTAAACAATAATGTAATTAATTAATTAGATTTTCCAATGTGGGTATCTTTTAGGCTTGTGTTAATGAACTGCGTAAGTATAATAGGCATCCACTTTGCAGGGGCGTAGTTCCAATTGGTAGAACAGCGGTCTCCAAAACCGATGGTTGGGAGTTCGAATCTCTCCGCCCCTGCCAGTTTTACTTGTTATTTGAGTAGTCTGAGATTAAAAACCGGTTTAAATTAAGTCTGTTTTTAAGTTTAGATTTTAATGGATTAACCCTGCCGTAGTGTAGGGTTGTTGTGTCTGTAGTTAAGGTAATAATATTATGAGCACGAATGTAGAAACACCATCAAGTGCGATGGAGTCAGTAAAGTGGTTAGTAGCAATCGCGCTACTTGCAGGCGCAGTTGTTGGTAATCACATGTATGCAGATCAATCTGTATTACTACGTGCTATTGGCGTTGTTGTTGCAATAGCGGCCGGATTAGCAATTGCCTCGCAAACATTTAAGGGACGTAACTTTCTTGCTTTCGCTAAAGAAGCTCGAATTGAAGTACGCAAAGTTATTTGGCCAACGCGCCAAGAAACTACCCACACGACATTAATTGTAATGGTTGCAACAGTGATTATGGCACTTATCCTTTGGGGATTAGATGGCATTTTATTCCGCGCTGTAGGCTTTTTAACTGGATTGGAGATCTGATCCCATGTCGGATGAGAACGAGAACAAAGAAATTAAGTTACGTTGGTATGTAGTACAGGCCTTTTCTGGTTACGAAAAGCGTGTAGCTCAAACGTTAATTGAACATATTAAAATCGAAGGTCTAGAATCGAGCTTTGGTGAGATACTAGTACCAACTGAAGAAGTTGTTGAGATGCGCGCTGGCCAAAAGCGTAAATCTGAGCGTAAATTCTTCCCAGGTTATGTATTAGTACAAATGGATATGAATGACGCAAGCTGGCACTTAGTGAACAGCACAGAACGCGTTATGGGCTTTATTGGTGGTACGTCTGATCGTCCTGCTCCTATCAGCCCTAAAGAAGCTGAGCGCATTCTTAATCGCCTACAAGAAAATGCTGAAGCACCTAAACCTGCTACATTATTTGAACCAGGTGAAGTTGTACGCGTTACAGATGGTCCATTTGCAGATTTCAGTGGTGTAGTTGAAGAAGTTGACTACGAAAAGAGCCGCGTAAAAGTATCTGTACTTATTTTTGGTCGTTCTACGCCAGTTGAGCTTGAATTCGGTCAAGTTGAGCAAGATAAGTAATTGATTAAAAAAGCTTCGCTAATTTTTATTTAAATTTTGGCATGAAGCTTGAAAAAGGCCGCTGATTAACTTATAATCAGCGGCCTTTTTGTATTAAGGTAAAATTTATTTTTTACTGTACAAAAAGTACGAAACCAATTTTTAAACTGGGAAGCCGTTAGAGTACGCGTCCTCGCGCGCACAAGGCTGAGACCCACCAAATGAGGTATTTATAATGGCTAAAAAAGTTGAAGCTCTAATCAAGCTACAAGTTGCCGCTGGTATGGCTAATCCTAGTCCTCCAGTAGGTCCTGCACTAGGTCAACACGGTGTAAACATCATGGAATTCTGTAAAGCGTTTAACGCACGTACAGAGTCTATCGAAAAAGGCGCTCCAGTTCCTGTAGTGATCTCTGTTTACGGTGACCGTTCATTTACGTTCGACATGAAAACGCCACCTGCTGCTTACTTACTTAAGAAAGCTGCTGGTATCAAGTCAGGCTCAGGCCGTCCTAACACTGATAAAGTAGGCACAGTAACTCGTGCTCAACTTGAAGAAATTGTTGAGACAAAACGAACTGACCTTACAGCTGCCGATATGGACGCAGCGGTTCGCACTATCGCAGGTTCTGCGCGTGCGATGGGCTTGAACGTAGAGGACTAAGAAATGGCTAAATTAACTAAACGTATGCGTACTATCCGCGAAAAAGTGGAAGTAACTAAAGATTACGAAATCAATGAAGCAGTTGCTCTTTTAAAAGAGTTAGCGACAGCTAAATTCGTAGAAAGTGTTGACGTTGCCGTTAACCTTGGTATCGATGCTCGTAAATCTGATCAAAACGTTCGTGGTGCTACTGTACTACCTAACGGTACTGGTCGTGACGTTCGTGTTGCTGTATTCACACAAGGCGCTAATGCAGAAGCTGCAAAAGAAGCCGGTGCTGAATTAGTAGGTATGGAAGATCTTGCTGAACTAGTTAAAAAAGGCGAGATGAACTTTGACGTTGTTGTTGCATCACCAGACGCTATGCGTGTTGTTGGTCAACTAGGTCAAATCTTAGGCCCACGTGGTCTAATGCCAAACCCTAAAACTGGTACTGTAACGCCTAACGTTGCAGAAGCAGTTAAAAATGCTAAAGCAGGTCAAGTACGTTACCGTAATGACAAAAATGGCATCATCCATACTACTATTGGTAAGGTTGATTTCACTGCAGAGCAGTTACAACAAAACCTTGAAGCTCTAATTGTTGCGCTTAAGAAGGCTAAACCTTCTCAAGCTAAAGGTGTTTACTTGAAGAAAGTAACTATCTCTACAACAATGGGCGCAGGTGTTTCTGTTGACCAAAACACTTTAAGCACTATTGTTGCTTAATTGAGTGTTTACATGGCGTGAAATTTGTACTATAATTTCGCGCCATTTTGTTGATTAATTTATTAATTTGCAAAGTAAAGAATTCGGGTTGAAGTCCATAATTTCGTTAAGCCTTCGGGGTTAACGATAAATTGGGCTTCCGTCCAAGACCGTAGGTGGCTTCGGCCTTAATATTCACCTACGTAGACGGTGTAGACCCCAGATAGATTTTTCCTAATCCTTCTGGCTCTCGCCGTAAAAAGCATCTCTACCTTGTTTGGTAGGGAAGAGTAGAACAGGGGAATCCGATAATCGGTACCCCCATTAAACCAGGAGTAACACCCATGGCTTTAAATCTTCAAGGCAAAAAAGCAATAGTTGCTGAAGTCAACGAAGCAGCCAATGGTGCTCTATCTGCAGTTGTTGCAGATTCTCGTGGTGTAACAGTTGGCGCAATCACTGCCCTTCGTAAAGAAGCTCGTGCAAATGGTGTTTGGATGAAAGTTGTCCGTAACACTTTAGCAAAACGTGCTCTTGAAGGAACAGATTTTGAGTGTCTTTCTGATTCATTTGTTGGTCCAAGCTTAATCGCTTTCTCATCAGAGCACCCAGGTGCTGCTGCGCGTATCTTTTCAGATTTCGCGAAAAAGAATGAGAAATTCGAGCTTAAAACGGCCGCTTTTGAAGGAAATGTTGTTGATGCAGCAATGCTTGCTACATTACCTACATACGATGAAGCTGTTGCACGCTTAATGAGTGCTATGAAAGAAGCGTCTGCTGGCAAATTGTGTAAAACAATTGAAGCAGTACGTGTACAGAAAGAAGAGCAAGCTGCTTAATTTTAAGCTGTTTAATCTCACTTTCGGTGTAAAATTTATTTGGACTTAATGTCCGTTAATTATTAGGAAATTTGTAATGTCTGTATCTAAAGACCAAATCCTTGACGCAATTGCTGAAATGTCAGTAATGGACGTTGTTGCTCTTATCGAAGCAATGGAAGAAAAATTCGGCGTAACTGCTGCAGCTGCAATGGTAGCTGGTCCAGCTGCTGAAGCTGCTGAAGAGAAAACAGAATTTGACGTAATCCTTACTGGCGCTGGCGCTAACAAGGTTTCTGCAATCAAAGCTGTTCGTAGCGCAACTGGCCTTGGCCTTAAAGAAGCGAAAGCTCTTGTTGAAGCTGCTCCTACACCTGTTAAAGAAGGTGTATCTAAAGAAGAAGCTGAAGCACTTGCAAAAGATCTTACTGAAGCTGGTGCTGAAGTTGAGGTTAAGTAATTTAGCTTTTGCTAAGTTCGCTGCCTGAGAAATCAGGCAAGGGCTGGTGATTATTTAATCACCGGCCTTTTTGCGCTATAGAGTGATGCACTCTTTTAGTTCAAATAAAATCTGATTTTTTCTTTACTTTCAACGCTTTATAGTTTGCTAGTGTTAAAGTGGGATCTAATTAGAACAACAGTTAAATGTTGTAAAATCTTGGCATAGCTGCCAGTTAAGTCTGTTCTTACAAGAACAGGTCGGGTCAAAGATCAGCAAGCTGAGGAACCCCATGGCTTACTCTTATTCTGAAAAGAAACGTATCCGTAAGGATTTTGGTAAACGTCCACAAGTTTTGGATATACCTTTTTTACTGTCTACACAGTTAGAATCGTTTAAAAAATTCTTAGTGCCGGACGCTGATGGCGATCATGGTTTGGAAGCTGCCTTCCGTTCTGTGTTCCCTATTAAAAGCTACTCGGGAAATTCTGAGCTTCAATACGTAAGTTACCGTATTGGTGAGCCAGTTTTCGATGTAAAAGAATGTCAAATTCGCGGTGTGACTTATTCTGCTCCACTTCGCGTGAAACTGCGTCTTGTTGTTATGGACAAAGAAGCACCAGGCACAGTTAAAGACATTAAAGAGCAAGAAGTTTACATGGGCGAAATTCCGCTCATGACAGATACCGGTACTTTTGTAATCAATGGTACAGAGCGTGTTATCGTTTCTCAGCTACACCGTAGCCCTGGTGTATTCTTTGATAACGACCGCGGTAAAACCCATTCATCGGGTAAAGTATTATATAACGCACGCGTTATACCTTACCGTGGTTCATGGTTAGACTTCGAATTTGATGCAAAAGATAACTTATATGTACGTATTGACCGCCGTCGTAAATTACCGGCGTCTATCATCCTACGTGCACTAGAGTATTCTAGCGAAGAAATCCTAGATATGTTCTTCGATAACACTACGTTTGAAGTAACGAATGGTAAAGTTCTTATGGAACTTGTACCTTCGCGTTTACGTGGTGAAACTGCCGCTTTTGATATCAAGAGCGAAGACGGTGAAGTATTTGTTGAAAGCGGTCGTCGTGTTACGGCTCGCCACATCAAGAGCATCGAGAAGAAAGGCATTAAGCAATTAGAAGTACCACATGAGTACATCATTGGCCGTATTGTAGCTAAAAACTATGTTGATGAGTCAACTGGTGAAGTTATTGCAAATGCAAATGACGAGCTAACTCTAGAGCTAATGGCTGAATTGGTTAAAGCCGGTCACACTAAAATTGATACGTTATATATCAATGAAGTGGACAGCGGTGCTTACATGTCAAATACATTGAACATTGACTCTTCAAGCAGCCGTTTAGAAGCACTAGTAGAAATTTACCGCATGATGCGCCCAGGCGAGCCACCGACGAAAGACGCGGCTGAAGCCTTATTCCAGAACTTGTTCTTCTCTGAAGAGCGTTATGACTTATCTACTGTAGGTCGTATGAAGTTCAATAGCCGTGTTGGTTACGATACAGACACAGGCCCAGGCACATTAAGCAAAGAAGACATCGTGTCTGTTATGAAAGTATTAATTGCTATTCGTAACGGTCAAGGCGATGTTGATGATATCGATCACTTAGGCAACCGTCGTATACGTAGTGTTGGCGAAATGGCTGAGAACCAATTCCGTGTTGGTCTAGTACGTGTTGAACGTGCTGTACGTGAGCGTTTAAGCTTAGGTGACCTTGACGCGATAATGCCACAAGATCTTATTAACGCTAAGCCTATTTCGGCAGCGGTTAAAGAGTTCTTCGGCTCGTCTCAGTTATCACAGTTTATGGACCAAAATAACCCACTATCAGAAGTTACGCATAAACGTCGTATCTCTGCATTAGGTCCGGGCGGTCTAACTCGTGAACGCGCAGGCTTTGAAGTACGTGACGTTCACGTAACTCACTATGGTCGCGTATGTCCAATCGAGACTCCTGAGGGTCCAAACATCGGTCTAATTAACTCGTTGTCTACGTACGCACGTACAAATGACTACGGTTTCTTAGAAACACCTTACCGCAAAGTGGTAGATGGTGTTGTAACTGATGAAGTTGATTACTTATCAGCCATTGAAGAAGGTCAGTTTGTTATCGCACAGGCGAACTCAAACTTAACTGAAACCAATGAGTTTGTTGATGAACTTATTCCATGTCGTCACAAAGGTGAATCTACCTTTATGGGTCGCATGGACCAGCAGTATATGGATGTATCACCACAACAGGTGATCTCTGTAGCGGCAGCACTTATCCCGTTCCTAGAACACGATGATGCTAACCGTGCATTGATGGGTTCAAACATGCAACGCCAAGCAGTACCAACATTGAAAGCGGATAAACCGTTAGTAGGTACTGGTATTGAGTTAACACTAGCGAAAGACTCTGGTGTAACTATCGTTGCTAAACGTGGTGGTGAAGTAATGTATGCTGACGCAAGTCGCATCGTTGTAAATGTACATGAAGAAGAACGCATCCCTGGTGAAGCGGGCATCGACATCTACAACTTAACCAAATACACACGTTCTAACCAAAATACATGTATTAACCAAAAACCAACTTGTATGGTTGGCGAACCGGTTACTCGTGGTGATGTGTTAGCAGATGGTCCTTCGACTGACTTAGGTGACTTAGCCCTTGGTCAAAACCTTCGCGTGGCATTCATGCCATGGAACGGTTACAACTTCGAAGATTCAATCTTGTTATCAGAGCGCGTAGTTGAAGAAGATCGTTTAACGACTATCCATATTCAAGAACTACAGTGTGTTGCCCGTGATACTAAATTAGGTCCTGAAGAGATCACTGCAGATATCCCGAATGTGGGTGAGTCTGCGCTAGGCAAGCTTGATGAATCAGGCGTTGTATATATTGGTGCTGAAGTTAAAGGCGGCGATATCCTAGTAGGTAAAGTGACTCCTAAAGGCGAGACACAGCTTACACCTGAAGAGAAGCTACTACGTGCTATCTTCGGCGAAAAAGCGTCTGACGTTAAAGACAGCTCTTTACGCGTACCAAACTCTGTAACTGGTACTGTAATTGACGTGCAAGTTTTCACCCGTGATGGTGTTGAAAAAGATAAACGTGCGTTAGAAGTTGAAGATATGCAGCTTCGCGAAGCGAAGAAAGACTTCAACGAAGAGTTCCGTATTTTAGAAGCAGGCGTTTTAGACCGTGCACGCAAGCTACTTATAGCTGCTGGTTTTGATGAAGATAAACTTGCATCTCTTAATGCTGAAAAAGTACTTACGCAAAGCCTTGCTGAAGAAGACAAGCAAGCTGAGCTTGAGCAACTAGCTGCACAGTACGATGAGCTTAAAGCTGAATACGATAAAAAGTTTGAAAACAAACGTCGTAAAATTACCCAAGGTGATGATTTAGCACCAGGCGTACTTAAGATTGTTAAAGTATACCTAGCTGTTAAACGTCGTATCCAACCGGGTGATAAAATGGCGGGTCGTCACGGTAACAAAGGTGTTATCTCGACTATCGTACCAGTAGAAGATATGCCTTACGATGACAAAGGTCGTACGGTAGATATCGTATTGAATCCACTAGGTGTACCATCGCGTATGAACATCGGTCAGATCCTTGAAACACATATGGGTCTTGCTGCACGTGGTATCGGTGAACGTATTGAAGAGATGATGAAAGAACAACGTGAGCTTCATGAGCTGCGTGAATTCATCAAGCAAGCTTACGAAATTGGTGAATCTCGCCAAGTTGTAGACATTGCTAGCTTCACTGATGACGAAATTCGTCGTCTAGCTGAAAACTTAAAAGGTGGTTTACCAATAGCTACTCCTGCATTTGATGGCGCGAAAGAAAACGAAATCAAAGACATGCTTGAGCTTGGTGGATATCCTCGAAGTGGTCAGGTTACACTTTATGATGGCCGTACTGGCGATCAGTTTGAACGTCAAGTAACTGTAGGTTACATGTACATGCTTAAACTTAACCACTTGGTTGACGATAAGATGCACGCACGTTCTACTGGTTCTTATAGCCTTGTTACTCAGCAGCCGCTGGGTGGTAAAGCACAGTTCGGTGGCCAGCGTTTTGGTGAGATGGAAGTATGGGCACTTGAAGCTTACGGTGCTGCTTACACTCTACAAGAAATGCTAACAGTGAAATCGGATGACGTGAACGGTCGTACTAAGATGTATAAAAACATCGTTGATGGTAACCATAAAATGGAACCAGGTATGCCAGAATCGTTCAACGTATTGTTGAAAGAAATCCGCTCACTGGGTATCAACATCGAGTTGGAAGAAAATTAAGCCAATTAGATGCTGCAGTTAACGCTGCAGCATCTGTTACGGCTGAATAGAATGTAGGGACGAGACCATCCGTCCTCAAGATTAACTCCGACAGGAGAGCTAAGGTGAAAGACTTACTTAAGTTTCTGAAGCAACAAAATAAGACCGAAGAATTCGATGCAATTCGCATTGGTCTTGCTTCACCAGACATGGTTCGTTCATGGTCATACGGTGAAGTAAAGAAACCTGAGACTATTAACTACCGTACTTTCAAGCCTGAGCGCGACGGCTTATTCTGTGCCCGTATTTTCGGCCCAGTGAAAGATTATGAGTGTTTGTGTGGTAAATATAAACGCCTTAAACACCGTGGTGTGATCTGTGAAAAGTGTGGCGTTGAAGTAACACTCACTAAAGTGCGACGCGATCGTATGGGTCATATCGACCTTGCGAGCCCAGTTGCACATATATGGTTTTTAAAATCATTACCGTCACGTATCGGCTTAATGCTAGATATGACGCTTCGTGATATTGAACGTGTTCTTTACTTCGAATCATTCGTAGTAACTGAGCCTGGTATGACAACGCTTGAGCGCGGTCAACTATTAGGTGAAGAAGAATACTTAGATTCACTAGAAGAGCATGGCGATGAGTTTGAAGCGAAGATGGGTGCTGAAGCAGTTTTAGACTTGCTTCGTGAACTCGATCTTGCTCAATTAATTGCTGAAATGCGTGAAGAGTTACCAACAATTAACTCTGAAACTAAGCGTAAAAAGATCACTAAACGTCTTAAGTTAATGGAATCGTTCCACCAATCAGGTAATAACCCTGAGTGGATGATCATGACAGTACTTCCAGTATTGCCACCAGATCTACGCCCATTAGTACCATTAGACGGTGGTCGTTTTGCGACATCTGATCTAAATGACCTTTACCGTCGTGTTATTAACCGTAACAACCGTCTTAAGCGTCTACTAGATTTAGCAGCACCAGACATTATTGTACGCAACGAAAAACGTATGTTACAAGAAGCGGTAGATGCGCTACTTGATAACGGTCGTCGTGGTCGTGCAATTACAGGTTCTAACAAGCGTCCTCTTAAATCTCTTGCTGATATGATCAAGGGTAAGCAAGGTCGTTTCCGTCAGAATCTACTTGGTAAGCGTGTAGATTATTCAGGCCGTTCTGTTATCACAGTAGGTCCTACACTTAAGCTTCACCAATGTGGTCTTCCTAAGAAGATGGCACTAGAGCTATTTAAACCATTCATCTATGGCAAATTAGAGCGTCGCGGCATGGCTACGACAATCAAAGCAGCTAAGAAGATGGTTGAACGTGAAGTTCCGGAAGTATGGGATGTACTTGACGAAGTAATTCGTGAACATCCAGTATTACTTAACCGTGCACCAACACTTCACCGTTTGGGTATCCAAGCGTTTGAGCCTGTGCTTATCGAAGGTAAAGCGATTCATTTGCATCCATTAGTATGTGCGGCTTACAACGCCGATTTCGATGGTGACCAAATGGCGGTACACGTACCGTTAACAATCGAAGCGCAGCTTGAAGCTCGTGCATTAATGATGTCAACAAACAACATTCTATCTCCTGCGAATGGTGAGCCAATCATCGTTCCTTCACAGGATGTTGTATTGGGTCTTTATTACATGACTCGTGACCGCATTAACGCTAAAGGCGAAGGCGCGATATTTAAAGATCCAAAAGAAGCAGAAAAAGCATACCGCAGCGGCAATGCTGACCTTCACGCAATCGTGAAAGTACGTATTAGCCAATCAGTTAAAAACGAAGATGGTGTAGTAGAAGATACTATTACTGTAATCGATACAACTGTAGGTCGTGCAATTCTATCTCTAATTTTACCAACTGGTATGCCGTTTGCGTCAATCAACCAGCCACTAGGTAAAAAGCAGATTTCTAGCTTATTGAATGAGTGTTACCGTCGTCTAGGTCTTAAAGACACTGTTGTGTTTGCTGACCAAGTTATGTACACCGGTTTCCATTATGCAATGAAGTCAGGTGTTTCTATCGGTATTGATGACTTAGTTATCCCACCGGTTAAAGCACAAATAATTGAATCAGCTGAAGCTGAAGTTACTGAAATCAACCAACAATTCCAATCAGGTCTTGTAACGGCTGGTGAAAAGTACAATAAAGTTATCGATATCTGGTCACGTGTAAACGAAAACTTATCACGTGAAATGATGTCTAACTTGTCAAAAGATACAGTTATTAATGCTAAAGGTGAAGAAGTAGAGCAACCGTCATTTAACTCAGTGTTTATGATGGCCGACTCAGGTGCTCGTGGTAGTGCTGCACAGATTCGTCAGTTGGCGGGTATGCGTGGTCTAATGGCACGTCCAGATGGTTCAATCATCGAGACGCCAATCACAGCTAACTTCCGTGAAGGTCTAAACGTACTTCAGTACTTCATCTCAACGCATGGTGCGCGTAAAGGTCTTGCCGATACAGCACTTAAAACAGCTAACTCGGGTTACCTAACGCGTCGTCTAGTAGACGTAGCACAAGATTTGGTAATCAATGAAGATGACTGTGGCACAGAAGATGGCTTAACAATGAAACCGCTTATTGAAGGTGGTGATGTTGTAGAAGCACTTCGCGAACGTGTTCTTGGTCGTGTTGTTGCTGAAGATATTGTAATTCCAGGTACTAATACTGTACTTGTTGAACGTAATATCATGCTTGACGAAAAACTGTGTGACCTTTTAGAAGAGCACTCAGTGGATGAAGTTCGCGTACGTTCTGTTATCACATGTGATAACGACTTTGGTGTATGTGCTAAGTGTTATGGTCGTGACCTTGCACGTGGTCATATCATCAACGCGGGTGAATCAGTCGGTGTTATCGCGGCGCAGTCAATCGGTGAGCCGGGTACACAGCTTACGATGCGTACATTCCACATCGGTGGTGCAGCATCAAGAGCGTCAGCAGAAAATAATGTACAAGTTAAAACTAACGGTACATTAAAACTGCACAACGCAAAATATGTATTAAATACAGATGGTAAGATTGTTATTACCTCACGTTCTACTGAGATCACTATCATTGATAGCTATGGTCGTGAAAAAGAGCGTTATAAAGTACCTTACGGTGCGGTATTAACAGTGCAAGACAATGCTGAAGTTCAAGGTAACGACATCGTTGCTACTTGGGACCCGCATAGTCACCCAATCGTTCTTGAGCATAAGTCAAAAGTATCGTTTAGCGACATAGATGACTCAAATACTGAAGCACAGACTGATGAACTAACAGGTTTAACCCGTGTAGTTGTTAAAGATCTTGCTAAAGTAAATACTAAAGAACCTAAGCTTATCATTGAAAGTGAAGAGCGCGGTCTGCAAGAAACACGTCTTCCTTCATTCACTACGATTGAAGTTATTGACGGCGTTACAGCAAACCCAGGTGACGTGTTAGCACGTATACCACAAGAAGGTTCGAAAACTCGTGATATCACGGGTGGTCTACCACGCGTAGCCGACTTATTTGAAGCGCGTAAACCTAAAGAGCCAGCTATCTTAGCTGAGATCACAGGTACTATTAGCTTCGGTAAAGAGACTAAAGGTAAGAAACGTTTAGTTATTACTCCAGCAGAAGGCGATCATTACGAAGAAATGATTCCTAAGTGGCGTCAACTTAACGTGTTTGAAGGTGAGCAAGTGTCTAAAGGTGAAGTTATCGCCGATGGTCCTGAATCGCCGCATGACATCTTACGCCTACGTGGTGTGACTCATGTTGCTAACTACATCGTTAACGAAGTGCAAGAGGTTTACCGTTTGCAAGGCGTTAAGATCAATGACAAGCACATTGAAACAATTATCCGTCAGATGATTCGTAAATGTACCATCATACACGGCGGTGATACTGACTTCTTAGCCGGTGAACAAATCGAAGTGGCGCGCGTTAATATCGCAAACCGTGACCTTGAAAAACAAGGTAAGATACCAGCTAAGTTTGAAATCCAGTTAATGGGTATCACAAAAGCATCACTAGCAACAGAATCTTTCATCTCTGCAGCGTCTTTCCAAGAGACAACACGTGTTCTTACAGATGCGGCAGTGAATGGTAAGAGCGATGAGCTTCGCGGTCTTAAAGAAAACGTAATTGTGGGTCGTTTGATCCCAGCCGGTACCGGTTTTGCGTATCATCAAGACCGTATGGCTCGCCGTAAACAAAGCAAAGTTGTAGTAGAAGAGCAAACAGTAAGTGCAGAAGAGGCGACTCAAGCACTTACAGACGCTCTAAATGCTGATTTGTCTGGAAATCAATAAACTGTTCTTAATCAATAGATTAAGTGATCGTAAGGCAGTTATATGCTGTCTTACGATTAGTTTAGGTTGACAGGTTAAACTTTGCTCATTAAAATTCCGCCACCCATTTACTTGTGTGCTTAATGCAGGCTCGTAAATAAAGGGCGGATTTTTTTATTTTTTTCAGTAGTAATTTTAATTTCAGGAGCTATTTAAATGGCAACTATTAACCAGCTAGTGCGTAAGCCACGCCGTAGCAAGGTTACGAAAAGTAACTCAGCTGCACTAAAAGCGTGTCCGCAAAAGCGCGGTGTATGTACTCGCGTATATACAACTACACCTAAGAAACCAAACTCGGCGTTACGTAAAGTAGCACGTGTACGTTTAACTAACGGTTTCGAAGTAACTTCATACATTGGCGGTGAAGGTCATAACCTTCAAGAGCATAGTGTAATCCTAATCCGTGGTGGTCGTGTTAAAGATTTACCAGGTGTGCGTTTTCACACTGTTCGTGGTGCACTTGACTGTGCAGGCGTTAGCGATCGTCGTCAAGCTCGTTCTAAATACGGTGCAAAACGCCCTAAAGGGTAATTGTATTCCGTTAGTAAGGCCAAGCACTAAATATTTATAATTATTGTTTTGGGTGATTGACTCGAAAGAGCAAACCTGAATATACCGGAGATACAAAATGCCTAGAAGACGCGTAATCGGTCAACGTAAAATTCTTCCAGATCCTAAGTTCGGATCGGAACTTCTTGCTAAATTCGTTAACATCGTGATGTTAGACGGCAAGAAATCTACTGCTGAAAAAATTGTTTATGGTGCGCTAGACGTGGCTGCTGAGAAATCAGGCAAGTCGCACCTAGAAATCTTTGAAACTGCACTTGATAACATCCGTCCACAGGTAGAGGTTAAATCTCGCCGTGTTGGTGGTTCAACTTATCAAGTACCAGTTGAAGTACGTCCAGTTCGTCGTAACGCATTAGGTATGCGTTGGTTAGTAGACGCTGCACGTAAGCGTGGCGAAAAATCTATGGGCTTACGTTTAGCTCAAGAAATCGTTGACGCTTCTGATAATAAAGGCACTGCGGTTAAGAAACGTGAAGACGTTCACCGTATGGCTGAAGCGAATAAAGCATTCGCTCATTACCGTTGGTAATCTGTCTTTAACCTTTAAGAGGATCATATGGCACGTACAACTCCACTTGAGCGCTATCGTAATATAGGTATTGTTGCTCACGTAGATGCAGGCAAAACCACCACAACAGAACGTGTTCTGTTCTACACAGGTCTTTCTCATAAGATCGGTGAAGTACATGATGGCGCTGCAACTATGGATTGGATGGAGCAGGAACAAGAGCGTGGTATCACAATCACTTCTGCTGCAACAACGTGTTTTTGGAAAGGGATGGACGCTCAATTTGACGCCCATCGTATCAATATTATTGATACTCCAGGACACGTAGATTTCACTATCGAAGTAGAGCGTTCTTTACGCGTACTTGATGGTGCGGTAGTTGTTCTTTGTGCTTCATCTGGTGTACAGCCACAAACTGAGACAGTTTGGCGTCAAGCGAACAAATACGAAGTTCCGAGAATGATCTTCGTAAATAAAATGGATCGCACGGGCGCAGACTTCTTAGCAGTGGTCAGCCAGGTGAAATCTCGTCTTGGAGCAACGCCTGTTCCAATTCAGTTGCCTGTAGGCGCTGAGGACGACTTTAAAGGTGTTATTGACCTTATAAAAATGAAAGTGATTAACTGGAACGAAGCGGACCAGGGTATGACTTTCTCTTATGAGGCAATACCGGCAGAACTTCTGGAATTAGCTGAAGAATGGCGCGCTCATTTAGTTGAAAGCGCTGCTGAAGCAACAGAAGAACTAATGGATAAATACTTAGAAGGTGAAGAGTTAAGTGAAGCAGAAATTAAAAATGCTTTACGCCAACGAACATTAGCAAATGAGATTGTTCCAGTTACTTGTGGTAGCGCATTTAAAAACAAAGGCGTTCAAGCTGTGCTTGATGGCGTTGTTGAATATATGCCGTCACCAGAGCAAGTGAAACAAATCCAAGGTATCTTAGAAAATGGTACTGAGGAAGAACGTCCAGCTAATGATAAAGCGCCGTTTGCTGCACTCGCATTTAAGATTGCAACAGACCCGTTCGTTGGAACCTTGACCTTTTTCCGTGTTTACTCTGGTACTGTTAAACAGGGTGACACGGTATATAATCCAGTAAAAAGTAAGCGTGAGCGACTTGGCCGTATCGTACAGATGCATTCAAACTCTCGTGAAGAGATCAAAGAAGTTTTCGCAGGCGACATCGCGGCAGCTATTGGTCTTAAAGACGTAACAACAGGTGAAACACTGTGTGATCCGAATTCTATTATTACGCTTGAGCGTATGGAATTCCCAGAACCAGTAATCTCTATTGCGGTTGAGCCCCGCACTATAGCTGACCAAGATAAGATGGGTATCGCACTAGGTAAACTAGCTGCTGAAGATCCTTCTTTTCGCGTACAAACTGACGAAGAATCAGGCCAGGTTATAATCTCTGGCATGGGTGAACTTCACCTAGATATCATCGTCGACCGTATGAAACGTGAATTCAGTGTTGAATGTAACGTTGGTAAGCCGCAGGTCTCATACCGAGAAGCTATTCGTTCAACTGTTAAGGTTGAAGGGAAGTTTATACGTCAGTCAGGTGGTCGTGGCCAATATGGACACGTTTGGATTAAACTTGAACCGATGGATATTACGGATGATGAGTCACCAATTTACGAGTTCGTTAACGAAACCGTAGGTGGTTCAGTTCCTAAAGAATTCGTTCCTGCGGTAGACAAAGGTATCCAAGAGCAAATGTCTCAAGGTGTACTGGCAGGCTACCCATTACTTGGCGTTAAAGCGACTTTATATGATGGTTCATTCCATGATGTAGATTCGAATGAAATGGCATTTAAAATAGCAGGTTCACTGGCAATGAAAAACGGGGCGCTTGAAGCTAACCCTGTACTTTTAGAGCCAGTAATGAAGGTTGAAGTACTCACTCCTGATTCAAATATGGGTGATGTAGTTGGCGACTTAAACCGTCGCCGCGGCATAATCGAAGGCATGGAAGATGCATTAGGTGGACTTAAGCAAATTAATGCGCAAGTTCCTCTTTCTGAAATGTTTGGTTATGCAACTGCTTTACGATCTGCAACACAGGGCCGTGCCTCATACTCTATGGAGTTTGTTAAGTACGCTGAAGCCTCTAAAAATGTCGCAGATACAATAATTTCAGCTCGCGCTGTTATATAATTTTAGCTTGTCTGGCTCAATAGTGAGTCAGGCTTTAATTTCTTTATTAGGAATTTTTTAAGATGGCAAAAGAAAAGTTTGAACGCGTAAAACCGCACGTAAACGTTGGTACAATCGGCCACGTTGACCACGGTAAAACTACACTAACTGCAGCAATCACTAACGTACTTGCAAAAGTATACGGCGGTG